>ERZ777305.89-NODE-89-length-142034-cov-18.227893_pt1 | contig 142034 bp, 136 predicted proteins | sample MGYA00374965_ERZ777305 | MGnify/ENA primary metagenome ERZ777305 (study PRJEB29328, sample SAMD00013331) | mouse gut metagenome | study: EMG produced TPA metagenomics assembly of the Metagenome analysis of fecal microbiota from mouse which was promoted... | reverse complement strand
TCAGGTGTTAAAGGATTATCTGCGGTCAGTGTAACATATGTTTGACAAACCTACATTTTTATTTCCTGCATTTCCGCATTTTGCTGACTGCTGATTTCTTCTTCTATTCGTTTTTTTACTTCATCTGCTATTTCACTTGTCTTCATATCTTTATAATCATTATAATATAACGGAGGGAGATATGTTAGTTTCACTTTCACTTTCTTAATTGATTTTTCATCAAAGGGTTTAAAAGAATCAATCAAAGCACAGGGTACAATAGGACATTTGGCTTTTGTAGCGCTTTTAAAACTTCCCCCCTTAAAATCCAAAAGTTTATTCCCCAGCCTGCTTCTGGTTCCTTCCGGAAAAATCAAGAAATTTTTTCCGTTTTTTACTTCTTCCGCTACTTGGTTTATTACTTTCATCGATTGCCTGATGTCTTCCCTGTCAATGGCAATCACTCCAAGGGCGTCTCCCACCTGTTTCAGCAAAAATACATTTCGTGCCTCCTTTTTGGTTATATATGAGAATGGCCTTGGACAAGAATCTAAAAATACCAATCCATCAAAAAGGCCCTGATGGTTCGAGAAAAAAATAAATCCGTCTTCCTTCGGAATATTTTCTAACCCTTTCGTCTCTATTATTACCCTTCCTGCATGGTTAGCTCTTTTTGTAACTTTCTTTATATAGGCAAAAGACTCTTCAAACGAAACTTTTTTATCCTTTCCGCACCTCCAGATACGATATACATAATAAGGTGCGATATAAAACAAACGCAATACCATCAGAATAATTCTTCTCATGTTTACCCCATTTCTACGCTGCTTTGCTGCACAAAGCCAAGCAAGACTTAAGAATTTATGTCAGGCAGCACACAGACATAAATTACACTTCATTTACAGCAAATTCTTTTACAGCTGTTTCATACAAGTTATTTCCCGACGCATCCGCCACCACAATAACCGGAAAATCAACTACTTCCAGCCTATGGATTGCCTCTGTTCCCAAATCTTCATATGCTACGACTTCCGCCTTTTGAATTGCTTTTGACAAAAGCGCTCCTGCTCCTCCGACTGCCGCAAAATAAACTCCGCCGTTTCTGACAACGGCATCCAGTACTTCTTTGGAACGCTTTCCTTTTCCTATCATTCCTTTTAAACCTAAGTCCAGCAATCCGGGTGCATATTTATCCATCCGGCTGGCTGTTGTAGGTCCGGCCGAACCAATAGGCCTGCCTTCTCTTGCGGGAGACGGCCCCATATAATAAATTATATTATCGTTTAAATCAATCGGCAAATTATTTCCTGCGTCGAGCGTTTCCTGCATTCGTTTATGCGCCGCATCCCGTGCGGTATAAATTGTTCCCGTAATATAAACATAATCCCCAACGGATAATGTTTTCGATTTTTCACCGGTTAACGGTGTATGTATTCGCTTAATCATCCTTATACCCAAGTCTTTCGCTTTTTTAGATAGTTCTTACCACATGGCGGTTTACATGACAACAAATGTTTACGGCTACCGGCAAACCCGCAATATGCGTAGGATAGGTTTCAATATTTACTGCCAGGGCTGTTGTGGTACCGCCAAGACCCGCCGGTCCGATACCCAATCCATTTATTTTATTAAGGAGTTCTTCCTCCATTTCACTCACATAAGCAATCGACGAATGACTATTTACAGGTCTCGTCAATGCCTTTTTAGCCATAAGAGCACATTTTTCAAAAGTGCCGCCAATGCCTACCCCGATTACCATGGGAGGACATGCATTAGGTCCGGCATCTTTAACTGCCGTTAAAATTGCTCTTTTTACACCTTCCGCCCCATCCGCCGGTTTTAACATAAATATTCTGCTCATATTTTCACTGCCGAATCCTTTTGGTGCGACAGTTATCGTAACCAAGTCTCCTTCTACTATGTCATAATGAACAACAGCAGGTGTATTGTCACCTGTATTTTCCCTGATTAACGGGTCCTTTACCACAGACTTCCTTAAGAATCCTTCTTCATATCCTTGCCGCACACCCTCATTTACAGCCTTAGTCAGGGACCCGCCTTCAAAATATACTCCCTGACCTACTTCAAGAAATACAACAGCCATGCCGGTGTCCTGACAAATAGGAATCCTCTCTTCGCTCGCAATTTGCAGGTTTTCTTGCAATTGGGCAAGAATTTGGCATCCCAGAGGCGATTTTTCTGTCTTGCCTGCATGTTTCATTGCATTATCCATATCTTCAGAGAGGAAATAATTTGCCTCTATGCACATTTCCTTAATATTTTGGGTAATATCTTTTACATTTATCGTTCTCATTTATTTCACTCCAAGACCCACAGACTTATTCCGTAATCAGGTTTTTAATCTCTTCCAGCTCATCTTGTGTAACAGTACCCGGTTTCAACGTGATATGCTGCCCGTCTTCTTGATATCTGGGAATCAAATGTAAGTGAAAATGCATTTCTGTCTGACCGGCTGTTTCACCATTATTCTGTAACAGATTAAAACCGTCTGCCTTCAGCTTTTGAATCATCCTTGCCGACATCTTTTTCGCAAGGAGCATTGCTTTGGCCGCCTTTTCATCCGGCAATTCAAATAAGTTTGCATGATGCTCTTTTGGAAGAATCAACGCATGGCCTTTTGTAACCGGGCTCAAATCAAGTATCACCCGAAATTGTTCATCTTCATACAAAGTTTTTGAAGGAATTTCCCCGTTTGCAACTTTACAAAAAATACAATCTTCTTTTCTCATGCCAACCTCCATGGTTCTGTTCTGCAGAATTTTTAATCTCACGGAGCTAATGCTCCGATGAAGAATACCCGTATTTTGGGCATTCTTTGGTGTGAAGTTTTAGAAGTTCTTTGTAAACCAGCCTTTGCTGTCTATTTTTCTACAAAGTTAAATATCTGGTCCAAGGTTCTAAGTATCTTAAAATCACCCTTCATTTTCATATCGCCTGACATAAACGCCCTCTGAAAAGTCATACGCCCGTAAAGAATATCATTCATAATATTCTTTTCCATATGAATTTCCACGTCTGCATTCAATTCATTATCATAGGAACAGATTAAGTCCGATACATTTACTTTCAGCGATAACGGTTCCTTTTTATTTCCGATAAATATTTTGTAATTTGCCTTAAATCCCGGCTGTGGCTTAAATGCATTTTTAAAACGCTCTAAATATTCTTCTTCCAGACCTGAGTCTTCCATCATATCCTTAAACAAATTCGTCAGTTCCTGAATATCTTCTTTTTGCCTTTGCACATAACTGTCATCCGATGCATAGCGCGAAAGCTGTTCTGATTCCTGCGGCGTCAAGTCTATATTTTTCGTACTCGATACCATATTTTTAACTGCCTGATTGCTAGCCGGGAAGCAGGCCATTTTCTGATTTATGGTGCGGTACATGTTTTCTGCTTTTTTTTCTATTAAGGTTATATAATTTTTATTCATCTCCAGCTGTGCAGTGTCTGCAATATATCCGCATATTCCGCTACACGGAAGGCCTCCGAGTATTTCCCACGCAGTCGTCAGATTCAGTTTTCCTTCCCGCTCACCGTATGTGGTAGCCATGACAATCGGGCACATATATATTTTTGCAATTTTTTCTTTATCTGCATACAGCCAGCATGCATCCAGAAACTGCTGCATATAACCGCCTATCCCATACCACTCCACTGTAGTTGCAAGAATAATGCCGTCTGCATTTTTCAGGGTCTGGGGCAACGTTGTAATATTGTTTTTCAGTTCAAACAAATTAAACCTTTCCACCGTGACATGAAGTTCTTCCAATACTTCCTGCATCTTTCCTATTACAAATAAAGTTGGGTCATCTATCAGGCCTCTCCCACCGTAATAAATATTGATTACCATATTCTCTGCTCCCATCTGTCACTATGGACATGCTTATTTCATTTATCTTTCCGCATTCTTTTCAAAAAGCACATTCCCAGGGCTAATAAAAATCCTACCGCAAATCCTCCTATATGGGCTGCGTTATCAATATTTTTTGACTGAAATCCACTGTATAAGGAGTATGCTACGACTAATATTATCCTTTGCCATGTAACATTTTCCAATTCCCTGGTCCAGGCAAACGACATGGCCAACAGCACTCCAACCAGACCAAATACTGCCCCGCTTGCGCCTATGGAACCGACATACCACTCATCGGCATATAACTTATATGCCAATGATACAGCCTGACCGCCCAGACCTGACAATATATATAGAATAAGGAATCTTAAATGGCCTGTTTCTTTTTCCAGCATTGCACCTAATCCGGCTAAAAGCAGCATATTGTTTATCAAATGGCTTATATCCGCATGTAAAAACATTGCCATTATCATACGGTATAACTGATGTTTCCCTAAAAAGGCGGCCGGACTGAATTCACCTATATTATATAACAAATCACCTGTAAATGTACATATTAGAAATAGTATCACGTTCATTATAACCAAAATGCCCGTTATATATGGCGCATCTTTGATTCTTCCATATACTCTGTCCACATCTTTCTCCTGTCATGCAGCTTGTTACAGATATATAAAAGGGTAACATCTATTACTTCTTCTGTCAACGATAGGTAAAACTTAGTTTTCCGAGTTTTATTTCATCTTCTGATAGGATTTCCACTTTTTCATACGGACGCAGGCGTACCCCGTTTTTGAAAGTCCCGTTTGTTGCATTCAAATCCTCCAGATAAACCTGCCCGTCCTGCTCCGTTAATCTTGCATGCATTCTGCTGATGGATGAATCCTGTAATATTACATCTGCTTTGTCACCCTTTTTTCCGATAACTATCGGTAGTTGTTGCAGGCAAATTACTTTTCTGTTTTGTTTTCCGTTTCCGTATAATTTTCTCTCTTCAAGTTCAGGCTTTACTTCCATATAAGTTGTTTTTCCGTTTACTCCCGGTTCTTCTGTTATTTTTTCTGCTTTGTATTCCCATTGCTCCATAGCCAGACTGAGTTTATTTTCTCCTTTAAAGTATCTGTTCTTGCCGAATATGGAAGCTATGTCTTTTCTTTTTCCTTTTTCGGAACAAAAGACTTTCTCTTCCTGTTCCGCGGCTTGCGCTATATTTTCATAATTATTGCCGTTTTGGCTTTCCGGTTTTTCATTCTGATACTTTTCCCATAAAGAAAGAAATGTTTCTACCGAAAATTTTTCCTTTGCCTTTTCCCAGACAGAATATATATCATATACTTTTTCTATTGTATCCTCCTCTTCCTCGTTTACATTTTCCGTTAAAAAAGATAAAAATGTTTCCATGCTGAATTTGTTTTTTTCTGTATAATATGGATAGTACATAAAGTAAAATTTGCCCGATTCAAAGTCCAAAAAGATACAATCCGGTCTTAGCAGCAGACAGCGACTGTCCAAAAGATACTCTTCCAATGACCATAATACTACCCTAAGGCCTGCCACCAGACTTTCCATCCACTTTTCCCCTATTTTTTCCTTCATAAACCATTTGGAAAGACTCTGCATCGAAGAAATCTCATAATATATGCTTCGCTCTCCATTGGATGTATATATGTTGAATGGCAATAATCCTTCCACCTTTTTGTTTTCCAATATCTTATACTGATATCTTTGCATGTTATTCACACCATTTTCTAATTTTGTCCTGATATAATTACGGTTAAAGCTATTCGTGTATTCTATCTGCATCGTCGTTCTCCTCTTCATCGGTTTCCTTTTTTCTATCTGTGTTTTCGTTTATCCGGCGGCACATCCTGATAAAAACAACAGGATTTAAACATTTGCTTTGCGCCTGTTCCTTTATTTCCCATCCTACTGCTCCTGTAAAAGCTTTCATTCCATGAAAGGGTACCTTTACAAACCCTTTCATGGAAACATTTACACTGCCCTGTATTGTAACCTCCTGACTGCACTCTGTGGCTATGTATTTTTCTTTCCCATAGTTTTCCAGCATATGATAGCTTGTATTGTACACTTCCTGATTGCTTTCACGATAAATACTGCTGCCTGCAAGTGCAGCCCGATATGCATCCTGCTTCATCAAACACCTGTCGTATTGAAAAAAACCGATATAAATAATACTGATACAGACAAACAGCGCCATTGGCATAATAAGAGTAGCTTCCACTGTCATGTATTCATCTGACGTAATTAATCTTTTTATCAATTCTTTTTCCTCAACATATAAACAGGATTATCCTTGCTGCCAATAAAAAAGGCACAAATGGAATCCGGGTCTGTTTGTCTGCTTTCCCTATCATCACCAAAACCACTGCAAAAAGCGACTGCAAAAATAATCCCACACAAAAAATCAACAAAACCTTACCAATCCCCTCTAAAGCCCCTATGAGCATCAATATGATTCCATCCCCGAAACCGATTTTTCTTTCTGTCAGATACGCCAATACCATCAGACCTGCACCCGGAACAATTGCTATCAGAAAAAGCAGGAATGCCTTTAAAAATCCCTGATTTACAATATTAATAACCATTTCAATAAATGCCCATATGGCACCCATGGATAAAATTGTGACAGGAACTTTTTTCCACCTGATATCGTATATGCTGCTTCCCAGCAAAAGTCCCATTGTGCCAATACATCCAAACATATATTACCTCCCGCATCTTTCACATAATTTGTATAATTTTTCCGCCTCCGAACGCTGTATTGTCGTGACAGTTCTTTTCAGTCCGCTGCACGCCAGCTCTTGATGATACCGTTCTCCGGCTTCAGCCACATAATAACTGTTTTGCACTCCAGTTACACACAATTCACATGGAAGATACCGGCTGCCAAAAGCATTTCTGAGCGTATCCACCTGCCAGGCCCCACACTCCGTTACCGATAACCTGATATGGGTGCAATCCCTGCTTAAATGATATACTTTTGCATTCTGCGCTATATACACATAGGAATCTTTCTCATTTTCTCCACTTACATCATAACCTGTCCATGCCCTGCCGTAATACCTGTTATAAAATCTCGCCGGATAATATCCCGCTATTTTGATAAAAGGCGATACTTGATATGTCAAAACCAAATCAATTACATCATTTTCCTGCAACACGGAAGTGCTTAAATAAGAAATGCCTTCTTTTCCGTATGTCAACGGTGAGTTGTCTAAATATTCTTCACCGGCAAAGCCTTCCAACTGCTGTTTTACATATAAATACGAGAAAGCTGCATTTTCAACAAAGGCCTCCAGCCCGGTATCCTCTTCCTCCTGCACAATGCTATCATATGCATACGCATAGACGGATAATTCCCGCCCCACCTCCCGAAGTGCAGCCAAAAGAGTACTGTGCAGGTTATATATTTCAATTATCCAAAGAAAATTCAGAAAAAAGAATAAGAATACCGGCAGGACAATGGCAGCCTCAACTGTCATACTGCCACTGTTTCTGCCTTCTTTGCCATTTTTAAAAAGAGAGAGCACGGAAATCCCCTTTATGAAATACTTTTTGTATGTTGGTTGATAAAAATCCAATTGAGAGGAGTTAGAGACGGTTGGGGTGAGTCTCCATATTGCATGTCGTTGTAAAGAAGGTTGTGTTGTGCTTATTTTTAGTTTGTTGACTGTTTTCATAAAGGGGACATCCCTGCTCTCTTTTTTCTTTAATAGCCGTAGCATCTGAATATGTCGTACTTTTTACCATCTGTGCTGCCAAATTGTATGGCTGCCCCAATGCTGTCAGCACAGCCATCCATTCTGAAACATTCATTACCTTTGGTCTGTCGGATATCCATTTCCATAATATCCATAAGCCGGAACGTTGTCGTTACTTTGTCCTGAAAGCATAGCAGAATCCGAAGATAGTCCTCATAGAGCAATCCTTCTTCTTTTTTCCCTTCGCTCTGCTTTGCCTGCCCGATACTTCCCTCAAACGCGAGCGCTTCTTCTATTTCACAGTACCATTCTTTTCCGTTCTTAAGCAGGGGAACCCTGCCGCCTTGCAAAAGTTTAGCCACATCAGATATGCTTTCCACCATTGCCCATGCCAAAATGATGACAGCCTGAAATAAAGGCGCCAGTTCCGGCAGGGCAAATAAAGCGGCAAGTGCAGTACCGGCAGCCTCCGTCAACTGCATCCTTTCTTCATCAGAAATCAAATACAGTACATTTGCAACTGCCCTGATGCTTAAAATCTGGTAAACCACATTTTTTAAATTTTCAGTATCCGTATCTTTTCCGGAAAGAATATATTCCGTCTGATACTGAAGATACCCGTTTTCTTTTTCCATGCCGTAATGCCCTGTATAAGCGAGTATGTATTCCTGAAAAATCAGTTGTTCCCAGAAACCGTCCGCAAACGTGACTGCAGGATTCATTCCCGTGCCTGCAAGCGTTGTTTTGGATGAAATATATGTTGTCAAATCCGCCGTTTGGGTTGACAGCGAACTATAGTCTTTTACAACAAGGCTTAATATGCCCGCATCCCACAGGGAAAGTACTTTTGCACCCGGATTTTTCCAATCTGCCGCCGCTTCCTTTGATAATGATTCATTATTCCACTCTTCTAATGCAGCAGACGCATTCCTGCACTCCGCCAGAATATCCCTTGTATTCAAATCATATTCTTTAACTGTGTTCATCCAGTTTTCTATTTGTTTTAGATAGCTTATTCCTACACGCTGATATATCACTTCCACTGCCTGGCGCCTAAGTACTGCCCCATTCTCATCCGATGCAACGGAAAGATTGGTGATTGTAACGTCATTCACCTTAAGTTTAACGGGATTGTGATAGAGAAACGATAAAAACAAATCTTCTCCGCTCAAATTCCGCTCCAAATAATCTTTTAAATGCATTTCCGTCGTTTTGTAAGAAGCGTTTTCTGTTCCATAGGATGTGTCTATAAAAAACAAATCATATTGATTCATCAACTCCCTGTGATATTCTGCAAGAATATTATTCATGCCGATATCTGTCACACATTCCACTTCCATACACCTTGTATTTTCCCTCGCCCCTAAAACCAAAACAAGACACAGGGAAATCATGACGGACAATGTCAGGGACAAAAAGACGGTGAGGTAGCCATCCATTGTTATCCTTTTATTTTCCTTCCCCATAGTGTTTTCGTACCTCTATAGCTTACCTGTCTGCGTGGTTATCTTTGTAAACAGGCTTTGCACAATCAAGGTAATCTGGTCTTTAAACAAAATAACAAGACCGACCAGAACCACGATAATTAAAATAACTTCCACCGTTCCCATACCCGTGTTTTCTTTGAGGAAACTTTCTAAATTATGTTGTTTTCCCGTTGTATAATTTTTTCTTTTCATTGTATTCTCCCTTCAAAATATTTTTATTTGCATGATGTAGGACAGGCTCAGAAAAGTTCACTCCGGTTAAAAGGATAAAAACGCCGGCACCATGATTAATACCATAACCATTCCCATAATCAGCATCATTGGCAATAATAATTTTGTTTCCATTTCTTCTCCGTCTTTTTTCTTTTCCGCTGCATGTTCTTCCAATGCCGCTAGTGCCTCCTGCCTCAACTGCAGCAGAAGTGCAGTGTTTCCCTTTTTCAGGTTTTGCACCAATAACGTTGTCATCCTGATAAACTTTTGCCTCCTTATCCGCTTTCCAAAACGTTCATATGCTTCCGCTTCTGCAATTCCGCTTTCCATTTCCCTGCATGTCAAAAGCATTTCCCGATACACAGGATTTACCTCTTTTCTTATTTCATTTAGTTTGTTTCCTTCTTTTGCAATTTTTTCCCATGCAGCTTTCGTGTTCATTCCTGCTCCAAGATAAAGGGTAAATTTACTGATAATTGCCGGATACTCCTCTTCCATCCGTTTGTTTTTTACCTGAACCCTCTTCTGCACTTCTCTGCCCGATAAGACATATGCAGCCAATGCAGCGCCCAATCCTAAGATAAAAACCGTTATACTTTTATCCTCTTGTTTTTCTCTCCAAATCACCTGTTCATCATCAATTCTCTGCGGAAGACTGACTTTATCATCGGCAGAGCTTTCTTCTTCAGACTTTTGCAATACAGCGGTAACAGAATCAAAAAATGTATGTTCTTTTTCCGGCGGACAGATTTTTGCATAAAAAACATGTTCTTTTATGAAGTCATGGTATTCTATTTTTAATTTAACGGGAATGAATGTGCCTGACCCTTCCTCGTTACTGTCATAATATACTTTACCGTCTCCGGCTACCTGCAAACCACCGCTTTCCCAAGACAGTAAAAAAGGATAACCTTTGACTTTGTCCATAAAATATAAATTTTTGGTGACATTGTCCCAGGAATCGTTTTCTCCCAATGCTTCCCTTCCTGCCAGTTCCAGCACTTCTTCACACATGGATTCCAGTTCTTCTTCCAGATACCTTTGCTCCTCTACAATCAGACTGGATTCTACTTCTTCCCCGTCTTCTTTTTTCACAATAAGGTGTACTTCCTTACTGCCTTCTCCCTTATCTTTCCTGAAAATATACCTGCCGTCCACAAGATTGCTGTCTTTTCCGTTACCTATCCACAAAAACAAGGCTATTACATCTCCCGCAAACAAAATGATAATGGATATCTTGATTTTTCTGACACCATATTTCCATTTTAAATAGCCTGCATTTTCTTCCGGGTCCAGTTGTACAAGATTGCCGGTTATTGCGGCACTCGTCTTCCCGCATACCGGAAACAGGGAATAAAGCAATGCCGCCATCTTATCAAAACATTGTCCCACAGCAAAAACTTTTTTACCGTTTTCCGGCATATCCGGAACCTGACTGTTTCTTGCCCTTATCATGAAAATAATAAACAAAGCTAAAATTGCAATATATATCATTTTTTCATTCCTTTCCTTACAAAATGGAAGTACATATCTTTTTTGACAAAAAATACGCAAGTACATATACGAAAAGACACCCCGTCATAATAACCGTTCCGGTAAAATTGTGATATAAAACATCAAAGAAGCCTTTATTTCCTGCCTCTATGTAGCAAACCAGTGCAAAAGGAATGATATACATAATTCTTTGCTCAAACAGTCTTCCGCTAACCGCCGCCTGTATTTCTTGTTTTAAAGCTATTTTATCTCCAATAAGTCCTGCTGAAGATTGTATAATTTCCGGCAGGCTGCCCCCGTTTACCCTTGCAATGGAAAACACTTCTCCAAATTCCCTGACATTTCCATTGCAGCTCCGATTTCCAAATTCGCACAAAAGTATTTCTAACGGAACATTATTGTGAAGCCCCTTTTTCATCCTGATTAGTTCTTTACCCATAAGGCCATCTGTCCCATACAGGGAATGCATGTCCTGTATGCACTCTAAAAATGCATTTTCGACAGAATAACCGGCCCTTAAATTGGCAGCTGCAAAAAGAATACAATCCTTAAATTCCGCTTCCAGTTTTTGTTTTCTTTTTTCACCTTTTTTCTTTTGGGAAATAAGATACAGATATACGCCGACAGGCCATAAGATGAACACTGCAAAGAAACTGCGATAAAAAAACAGCGAGAAGAACAAAACAATTATAATACTGAAAATGATATAAAGCAGTTTGGTTTTTCCGGAAAAATAATAAGCTTCATAAATTGGGATTCCTCTTTTCCTGCTTATAAAAAAATAACGTTTTAGACTGTTATAACGCAAAACCTGCTGCCTTAAGCTTTGCATCATGTTTAATCACCCCCTTTTTTTCCAGCCTGCCGATAACTTTTTCTCCTTTTCCTTTTCCGTCTTCTTCAAACCGGTAAAGGGTATGCAATCGAATTTCTCCGTTGACATATTCATCCACCTCAACAATTTCCAGTACCTTCCGGCTTTTATCACGCATTCTTCCCAAATGGATGATAATATCTATTGCAGATGCAATCTGCTGCTTTATGGCCTCCATGGGCAAATCCATCCCCATTAATATCATGGTCTGCAACCTTATCAGCATATCTGATGCGCTGTTTGCATGACCTGTTGACATGGAGCCGTCATGACCCGTATTAAATGCCGTCATCATATCCACTGCTTCTTCTCCCCTGACTTCTCCGACGATTATTCTGTCCGGCCGCATACGCAAAGACGCCCTTATCAAATCCCTGATGGATATGGCTTTGCATCCTTCCACATTTTCATTCCGGGTTTCCATTCTGACCAGATTGGGGATTCCCTGCAATTGCAGCTCCGCGCTGTCCTCAATTGTAATAATCCGTTCCTCCGAAGGGATAAATCCGGACAGCGCATTTAAAAATGTCGTTTTTCCAGACCCTGTCCCACCACTGATAAAAATGTTATAACCCGCCCTGACTAATAATTTTAATTCTTCTGCTGCTTCCCGGCTGATACTGTTCCATGCTGCCATCTGTTCCATGGTAATGGCATTTTGGGGAAACCGGCGGATTGTTACAATAGGACCATTGATGGCAACAGGCGCCAATACCACATTGACCCTGCTTCCATCCTTTAATCTGGCATCCACAATGGGGGAGGCTTCATTGACGGACCTGTTACAGTCAGACACCATTTTTTGAATTATATGCAAAAACTTTTCCCCGGAAACAGAATATTCTGTCAATTGTTTTATGCGTCCCTCCTTCTCTACAAAAAGAGAACCCGGCCCGTTTATCATAATTTCAGTGATGCTTTCATCTTCCAGAAGCGTCTGCAAAAAATCAAGACGTCTCAGCGCATGGAAAATATGCTGTTTTAATTCCTGCCGTTGCTCCACGGTATAAACGCGAAGTGATTCTTCCTGCAAAAAAAGATTGTCTATCAGTTCTTTTACTTCGTCATCAGAAGAGTCCTTTGAATAATCCAGTTTTTTCAACAGGCGCTGCTCCAGCTTTTCTTTTACTATGCTTACCGTATGTTTCATATTTTCCTTTCTGATTCTGATTACTTTATCTGTAAATCATCCATTATCAGTTTTTTTACAAACTCTGCCAATTCTCCCCTGCAGTACTGCTCTATTCTCTCCGGCAGACGGGTAAACTGCGGCAGTTTTTGCATACTGGTTTTCTCCAGGACATCTTCATACTCATAAGCGCGCAGGAGTTCTTCATATTGTGCCAGTTTTCCCCTTGCATGTTCGTCCTCCCTGATTATTGTATAAATCTTGTCACACATGCGCAGCAATTCAAAAGTCCCCTGAATGCTTTCACTTAAATCCAATATAATGTAGTCGTAGCCTCCTTCCTCTGCAATTTTCCAGATTAGCTTTTTCCACTCTTTTGACTGCACATATATGAGATTTTGTCCTGCGTAGGCAGGCGGAATATAATAGAGCTGCCCGATACGGAGTGTCATGGATTGTAAGTGACAGTAAAATTTTTCCTCCTGTTCATGGCAAAAATATAATAATGCTGCCAAATCTCCCCGTATATTCTGTTCCAGCAGTTGATTCCATCCTGCATAATGCTCAAAACTGATATATAATGTCTTTTTTTGACTTGAAAGCGCCTGTCCAAGCGTCAATGCGAAAGATGTCTGCAGACAACGCCTGACCGGTGAATAAAAACCTACTATAACTGCTTTTTTTCTTGTGCGCAGTTTCTTTTCGTCACCCGTAAGCATGTCCGCATAACTGTCAAGCAGTTCCTGCCAGACAAATTCAGCCTTCTGATACTTGTCAATGTTTCTGACATTATCCCCTCTGATGACTCCGCTTTCATTGAGCAATAATGTCCTTCCTGTCTTTAGCTGGGAAACTTCATAAGAAAAATCCGATTCTGCAACCATCAGAAGTTCAATCCGCTCATTTTTGCCAAACTCCAGCAGCTTTTCCACCTGTGTGTATGTGTGAAGTTCAAACGGTATCTCTTCTTTTTGCCGTAAGAAAGCAGACAGATTATCTAAATAATCCTTTTCACTGTCACATAAAGCCAGTATTCTTTTTTTCAAACACATCCTCCTTGTACTTTTTGCTTTTTGGTAAACTGGGATGATGCACCCCGAATATGAAACTTGGCGTTTCATTTATTTGAAGAAAGAACTGTAACAGAACGTTACAAGTTGTAAAGTGAATTATAACCACATATTTTGTGTTTGTCCAGCACAAAATGAAAGAAAATAAATTTTTGGTAATTATTACAAATTTTTATAAAAATAAATGCCGTAAAGCATTGCAAGTCCAGGAAAACCAAGGATTCCAGATGTCAAAACAGTTACCGGATTTAACCCCACTCCACTTGTCATCCCAAATTTTTGCAAACTGGAATTTATCAAAAAAATGGCCAATGTTCCCAAAACCATACGCAAGACAAAATTCAACAGCCACTCTGTCCGCTTACGCATTGCCCCAATCAAAAGAACTCCCGCACAAATACCGACTATCCATAAAATTCCCGTATTCTGATTCATATTTTCAAGTCCAAAAAGGTCTTTTTCTAATGTATGCCCGTACTTTTTTAATTATGCACTCTTTGGCGCATTTTTACCAAAATAGGTAAAATTAGGAATATTCCGGCCAAATCCGGCTATACTTTACTATCAGATAAAATGAATGTGATAAAAGGAGTGTAGTCTTTTATGAAGGTATTATTTCGTCAGGAGCGGGTAGAAAACATACCCATAGAAGAAGATTTTAATTGTCCCACATTACAGGAAAACATAGCAAAAACCCGTTATGCACTGGAAAACGCATACGCGGGTTTTGACAACGCAACCGACCCTGATTTAATTGACTGCTATATATATGAGGTCAATGCACTCCTGAAAAGATATAAATATCTTACAGACCTTGCCGAAAAAGAGCGCCAGACCGTTCCGGAATTATGCCCGGAATCCCCGATTCGTGCCTTGTTCAGCCATGTTTTCGGATAGTCTGTTTTTACCGTAAGTCAGACCGGCATATACTGTCTGGGAGTTTTGCATGACAGGCGCGGAAGTATCCTGCTTTGCAAGTTCCCGATACGCTGAAAGAAGATTTTCTATTACCCGGCGGACATTGGAAAGGGGTTCTGTTTCTTTTCTAATGTCCGCTTTGATAAGTTCCCGATTGCAATACATATAAAGGGAAAACAACCTGACTGCCAATTCATAATCCAAATTGAGGGATGCCTGCAATTCGTCAAGGCATCCTTTCACTTTGCGAAGCGCTTCCCTGTACTCCTGAACTTCTGATTGTTCATGCGCGTTTTTAGCTTCATCAAGATAAGCAAGGAGCATTTCATATAAAATCACAATCATTTCCGTCTTGTTTGCCTGTGTGATACGCAGTGTAAACTGCTGTTTACATTCCTTCGTCATCTCAATCTCCAATTTTATTTTTTATCGGTTTTCTGATGCTACTGTAACAACTGCAAGGCTTGTGACGGCCTCTCATTTGCCTGTGCCAGCATGGAGGTTCCTGCCTGTGTCAAAATCTGGTATGTGGTATACTTTGTCATCTCCTCAGCCATATCCACATCCATAATTCTGGAATAGGCCGCCGTCATATTCTCACTGGTGATATCCAGTGTACTGATTGTAGACTCCAGTCTGTTCTGATATGCACCCAGACGGCTGCGGACAGAAGAAACATATCCAATTGCATCACCCATTCTGGAGAGGGCATCGGCTGCCCCGTCTACCGTTGAAACATCGATTCCCTCAATGCCCATATTTTTTAATTTGATTTTAGGTATTCTTACTTCCAATACCTGCCCTTCATTGGAACCGATTTGCAGACGCATCGCGCCGATACCGGTTACGTCTACGTTTAACGGGCCGATGTTGGTATCACCTTTTTTTGCAACCTCGTTCAAATCCAGACGCATTTCAAACCCAAGGCTTCCCGCAAGAGTCACTTCATTGTCCTTGATTTCCTTCACAGTGACACCGGCAGGAAAATTTGCCCCGAATGTCGGTACAAAAGAGTTGATTTCCCCTGTCTGGGCATCATAACCTATGGCTGCGTCAGTAATGGTATACACCTTTGATGCAACCTCGTCGGAATAGTAACTTACCGTCACATCTTCCACATCCGTGTAGGCTTTTAAGTCAAACTCACCGTTCATAAGTTTCTGGCTGTTAAATTCTATGGTATCAGAAACCCTCTCAATTTCATCACAAAGCTCACTGATTTCTTCCTGTACCAATTCCCTGTCACCATCAGACATGGTTTCTGTTTTGGCCTTTACCGTCAGTTCATTGATACGCTGCAACATGCTGTGGACTTCGGATAACGCGCCGTCAACCGTCTCAATTACGGAAATACCGTCACCGGCGTTCTGGTTTGCCTTGGAAAGTCCTTCCAACTGCGCATTCATTCTTTTTGCCATGGCAAGACCGGCCGGATTATCCTTTGCTTTGTTTATTTTAAGTCCGGAAGATAATCTTTCCAGAGACTTTGACAATAAATCATCATTGTTTGCAAGTGCATTGTTTGATATCATTGCCGATACGTTGTAGTTAATCTTCATATTTTCCTCTCATTCTGCCGCTCAAACGACTGTCAATGGGTTAAACTGATAAGGCTTGTTTTATAGCCCCGATTACCATGCCTGCTACATGATATAATTCTCTTGTTTCTGTTTCCGGTTTGCTGCTGCCTTCTGCGGCGTTAACCGGCTTTCCGTCAATCACCTGCAAATTACCGGGTTGTAATCCTGATTCCCGTAAACGGGAGGAAAATACATCCACGGTCCGGTGCATTAACTCCGTTACATCACTGCCGCTGCCTGTAAAATATCCGGAAACATTTCCGTTTTCCATAAAGAACTCTCCGGATAAATATCCATATCCGACCGTATCCACACCTACAAAGACCTTGCCGCTGTCTTCACCGGAATGAACCAGTTTCAGATGTATGGCTGTGAGGTCCCCGTCAATTATCTGGGGCAGTTCATACTCCTGTTCTTTTACAGCCTGCATCTTCTGCAGGTGGAGTTGTTTGCAGACAAGTTGTAAGGCCCTTACATCCAGACTCTCCGTTCCGGCTTCAAACGTCAATGCCTTTGCCATGCTCTCGCTGCGCTCCATCAACTCTGTGTATGCATTCTGGAAACTTTCCTTATCGGTATATACGGAATCATTCTCTTCCACAAATCCGGTGTCCTCCAGAATATCGGTAAGGCTCTCTTTATTCAGCACTTTTCCTTCTGCCGCCTTTTCTCCTGCTTCTGCAAGCCGCTTAAAAGGCTGGGCGTCTTTCTTCCTCATGGCATCTGCCGCAAACAAATTATCAATTGTAACCGGCTGCTCCAGTTTCTGAAGAATACGGACTGCTTCATCACCCACTTCATTAATCTTTCTGACTTCCTCCAAAAGCGTTTGATTATATGCAGTTTCTATCTGCGCGTCGATGGAAATTCCTCTCTCCACTGCTTCTTTCAGGCTTCCGTAATTTTCATCCATCGTAATGTTCACGCCTTTTACTTTCCCGCTCCTTACGGCAGAAAGCAAATTGTTGAAGGTAATCTCTGCCTGACTGTTTATCAGACTGCCTATAACGGCGCCATCGGACTTTTCAATCTGCTTTAACAGCCTGTAAATCCCTATAAACGACTCTTTTTCCTCTTCCGAAATCTCTTTATTCTGCTCCAGATGATAAAGGAAGCGGCTGTATTTTTCACTCTCTTCCGAAAAATCATCCCTATTCGACAAATACTCCGAAAGTTCTTCCATGGAGGTCTTTAGCGGATTGATTCCTTCGCGAATCATGTCAAGTACTGCCGGAGGCGTCATCTTCTTAACAACGGATGCCACTGTTTTTTCCGCTTCTTTTACTGCCAGAAGATTCTCTTCCGTAAGCTCCATGTGGTTGTAGCTTAAGCTTCTGACCGCCTTGCGGTTTTCTTCCGTAAGTTCCAGACCCATGTTTTCCAATAAGGCGTCCACATTGCGGAACGCTTTTTTGATATTGTCACCCATGTCGGCCCGCGGTGCGGTCATCATGGTTTCATACGCTTCCCCGGCCTGCCTGTAAGCGTCCCGAAGCGCCTGCCCTGTTTCATATATGGCGTCCACGGTAAGTATCTGGCCCAGAGATAAAAGCCGGCCCAGTGTGTTTGCGGGCAGATAAGGCAATTCCCTCGTCTTTTGCACGGTTTCCCTGTAAAGGTCAGCAGGGTTAACAGCCATAGTCCCTGCCTCGGCCTGTTTGCTTTCCAGTTCTTTCAGGGCATTTATCATTTCTTCCATTGGAGCCGTGTCTATGGAAAATCCGCTTTTAAGCAGTTTCACATTGGCTTCCACAGTCATGTGAAGGCGAATTTCTTCTAACTGCCGTCTCGCCCTTATGTTTTCGGGCAAGGGTTCCGCTGCCAAAACCGCGCTGTATTTTCTTTCATAATCTTCAAAACAGTCAACAGCCTTTCGGTAAACGCTTCTGCCATCGGCAAGGTTTGCTTCTCCTGCTTTTCTTCCCTCTGCCAACGCTCCGGCTATGGACTCCAACAGTTTTTCTCCTGATACCGGTAATGTTACCTCTTTTATTTCCTCCATCAGACGAAAGCTTTTCTCCGTAAGGGGAATCCCTTTTTCCACCAGCCACATACCATCCTGCATGGTTTCATCCGTAATCGGAAATCCGGCTTTTTCAATTACTTTTCCTATTTGGTCCTGCAGCTTTGCCATATCTGCATCCGATGCTTTTTGTCCATAATAGCCGGGGAGTTCTTCTCTGAAATAACCTCTTCCCTGCCGTCCGGCATCCCTGGCACCGGCATGTTCTGCCAGATACAGATTGTCAATTTCCGGCTCCATTCCGTTGGTTACCATATATTTGACGGCACCCTCAGGAAGTTCGGCAAGTTCCTGTCCCCTGTTATAGGCTTCCACTGCCTGCGAGACATTCTCCTGCGTAACCGGGATATCCTCTTTGGAAAAGGCGCTTAACAGGCTGTCTGCCATCGTCTCGCTTCCGGTAATCTGCACAAGGACATCCTTGTCAATACTGTCGGTATAACCCACAATATCCACACCAGCCTTTATAAGCTGTGCCTTTATGGTATCAACAATGGTTACTGCCGTTTCTATATCTATATCCGTCGGATTGCAGCCATCTTTCATCAATCTGGCAAAATCCTCATCGGACATAGAATTGGACATCACTGTCATATAGTCACGAAACAGGGAAACATCCATACTCCCTGCCGCCTGCATCACTTCCTCTGCCGTCCTTCCATGGACGCCCCGGTCTTCAAAAAGACCATACGCAGCGTTATCCGTAACTACTCCAGAAATGTCCAATGCGTAACCGCTCTCCGACTTCTTTACATCGGTTGCTGCGGCGCGATATTCGGTTGTAACCCTGTCTACATTTGAAGATGGGATATTAGATATATGCATGTCTTTCCATTCCTCTCTATGCAGCATGTGAACTTCTTTCACACGAAAAGGTGAACGTATCCTTACGCTCACCTTTTATTTCGTCATGGATTCTCTTTTTCTTAACCCTCTAAAAAACAAATACCGCTGCCATATAAGGCGCCAAATCAAAGGTAATGGAATAATCCTTGTAATTTGCCGGGCTCTTCTTTGCCTCCAGCACTGCCGGTATGGTACATCCATTCCCTCCGAAACATTTGTCATCACTGTTTAGTACAAGCTTATACTTTCTTTTGGCAGGCACTCCTACCTTATAATTTTCCCACAACATGGGCGTCATGTTCAGCACAAAGAGCAGATTATTTCTTCCTGTTGCAGACTTTCTGTAAAAACTATAAGTACTTCTCTCTGCATCATCCGCATTCAGCCACTCAAATCCCTTCCAACTGTTATCAAAAGTATACAGACAGGGATATTTCCTATATAAGGCAAGCAATTCACCGACATACGCCTTTAATCCGCTGTTTAACGGCTCTTCCAACAGAAACCAGTCCAGTTCCCTTGCCTCGCTCCATTCCCTTTCCTGTCCGAAATCCTGTCCCATAAACAGCAATTTTTTGCCTGCATGGCCAAACATATATGTATACCCCACTCTCAGATTGGCATACTTATCGGTGTGATAACCGGGCATTTTGTTAACCATGGAACATTTCAGATGTACGACTTCATCATGGGAAAGAGGCAGTATGTAATTTTCACTTTCGTTGTAACTCATGGCAAACGTCATGGCATAGTGATTGTCTTTTCTGAAATAAGGGTCAAGCTTCATATATTCACAAAAATCATGCATCCATCCCATATTCCACTTGAAAGTAAAACCAAGTCCGTCCGACCCGATACTGCTAGTCACCTGCGGCCATGCGGTGGACTCTTCGGCAATAGTCAGAAATCCCGGGTAGGTTCCCCTAACCACAGAGTTCATATGCTTAAAGAACTCAATGGCTTCCAGATTCTTATTTCCTCCAAACTTGTTGGGACACCACTGCCCGTCCTTTTTTCCATAATCCAGATACAGCATGGAAGCGACCGCATCCACCCTGATACCGTCAACATGAAATTCTCTGAGCCAGAACAATACGTTTGCTATCAGGAAGTTCTTCACTTCCGTCTTCCCATAATTGAATATCTTCGTTCCCCACTCCGGATGCTCTCCCAGCCTTGGGTCCGGATGTTCAAAAATACATTGTCCGTCAAAGCATCCAAGCCCATGGGCGTCCGTGGCAAAATGGGCAGGCACCCAGTCCAGAATCACGCCGACATTGATTTTATGCAGGCGGTTCACCAGGTACATAAAATCCTTTGGCGTGCCGTACCGTGCAGTGGGTGCATAGTAACCTGTTACCTGATAACCCCACGAACCGTCAAAAGGATGTTCCGCAATTCCCATCAACTCCACATGTGTATATTTCATTTCTTTTAAATATGCAACCAGTCTGTCGGCAAACTGTCTGTAATTATAAAATCCGTCCGGCGTGCCATCCGGATGTTTCATCCATGAACCGATATGGCATTCATATATGGCAATCGGCTCCTTCTGTATATCCGCTTTATCTCTTTTTGCAAGCCATTTTTCATCCTCCCATACAAATCCATTTAAATCGGCTACCTTGGAGGCCGTTCCGGGACGCATTTCCGCATAATTTGCAAAGGGGTCAGCTTTATAAAGTTTCTGTCCGGTATGGGTCGTAATCAAAAACTTATACATACAGTTTTCTTCCACGCCGGGAACAAAAAGAGAATAAATGCCTCCCGGTCCCAGCTTATTCATGGAATGGCTGTTTTCATCCCATCCGTTAAATTCCCCGATAACATGCACTGCTGCCGCATTTGGCGCCCAAACCGCAAAGAAAACACCCTCGACACCGTCTTCCTCAGATAAGTGCGCTCCCAGCTTTTTATAAATATCATAATGCGTTCCCTGTGCAAATAAGTATTGGTCCGCTTCGGAAATCACTACGGTTTTCCTTTTTGCGGCTGTCTGACTGCTCTTTTCCATAATACTCCTCCACACTAAATAAAATCTTTTTCCCTCAAAATAATCATATCTTCTTCATCATACCGTTTCGCAACCAGAATGTCAAAGAAATGTCCCATGGTTTTTTTGTTGGCATGCCTGATGGCTTCATCCAGAATTTCTTTCACTTCCGACATAGTCACCGCATGGTCGCTTGTCTGTCTTTCTGCAATACGCGTATGCAGGGCAAGTACGCCCAACTCATCTATGCTGTATTCCCGGTCTTTGGCGTACTTTTTACCAAAAGCAACCAGTGTATCATTATCAAGCGCTTCAATGTCTATCCTGATGTTAAAAAAACGGGGGAGCGATGGGTTCTCATTCAGAAACTTGTTCATCGGCTTTCTCAAGTCTTCCAGAATCACAATAAGTCCACTGTGCTCCTGCTCCAACGCCTTTAACATTTTTTCTATGGTACTCTTTTTCAGACCAGCTGCCTTTTGAATAATCAAAGCCCCGTTTATCAGTTTGGAGAACGGCTGCTCCACCCCTTTCCTGTTCAGGGAATCCGCGGAGATTTTTGCTATCTTACCGGAAAAATTACTGTCGGTCTGCTGTACTTCCTTAATCAGATTTCTTGCAAGGGTCATGGTATCCATGCCCTCTTCGCCCGTAATAATTACATTGCCGGTGTAAGCTGCCAGACTAATATTATCGATGGCATATACAATCTGTTCCTTTGTATTTTTACTCTGTATATATGCACCAAAAAGTTGTCTTTCTTCCTGAGAAAGCGGACGTACTTTTGCCTTTTTCTCAACGACATCACTTGTGCCTTTTTTTGATTCTTTTTTGGTGTCTTTTTCTAAATTACCGGGTTCTTCTTTTTCCTCCTCAATTTCATCAGATTCTTCACTTATTTCATCGGTTTCCTCAAAGTCCTCTTCGGTTTCGTCGGTTTCCTCAGTTTCTTCAAAACCTTCTTCGGTTTCGTCAGTTCCCTCAAAGCCTTCTTCGGTTTCGTCAGTTCCCTCAAAGCCCTCTTCGGTTTCGTCAGTTTCCTCAAAGTCCTCTTCGGTTTCGTCAGTTTCCTCAAAGTCCTCTTCGGTTTCGCCGGTTTCCTCAAAGTCCTCTTCGGTTTCGTCTGCCTCCTCAAAATTCTCTTCGGTTTCATCCGATTCCTCAAACTCTTCCGCTATTTCAACCATTTCTTCGCAGCCTTCGTCACTGTTCTGTTCTATTTCTTCTATTTCTTCTAATTCTTCAACACCCTCCGAATCACTGACCTCTGAAGAAATGCTCCCTTTCTCCAGCTGTTCCAAAAGACCATCCCTTGTTGCTGCCTCAAATTCGGTAAACATAGCTCCTGTCTGCTGCATGACACGCTTGCGCACCGCTTCCATGCGTTTTTGCTCGCTGTCCTTTTTCATTTTCTCCCATTCTACCAAAACATCTTCCAGTCGAATTTGACCGGTTATCTGCTTTTCTACCTGTTCCGAATCAGGCATAATCATACTTATCTGACCGTCATATTCCATGCCGAGAATTTTTTCAAAACCGGAAGGCTTCTCGTCCAACCGCTTTTCTATCATTCCCTTTTGCGATTCTGCAGGTACGGATTTCTCTTCTTTTTCCTCTGTTTCTTTTCGTTCCGACGCAAGTGACTCTTGTTTCATTTCTTGCAGAATCCGACTGGCAGTAGTGTCGAGCTCTCCGGTCTCGCCAAAGAAAACTTCCTCCACTTTTGTTTCTTCCGGTTCCACCGGTTCTTCTTCGCTTTCTTCATCCGGAAGGTCTATAATTCCGGTATCCGAGTTTAAAAGAGGCGCCATAATAGCCTGCATGACAGGGTCCATATTCTGGGTTTCTTCCTCTTCATTTCCTTCATTATCTGCGCTTTGATTCTCTGCAAAAGGTTCATCCTCAAAGGAAACATCCTGCTTTCCAAATGATGTTTTTTCAACGGCAGGCCCTTCCCAGAGTTCTTTCATATTCTGGGCCAGTTCCTTTTGCATATTAATAGTGTCATACTGCCCCACATTCATAAGTTTCACTTGGATATCCAGTTCTTTTTGCGGAATCTCCTTTGTAGGTGCATCAGCCAAATCCTGCATAAACTGTTCTGTTTCGGAATACTGCTCCGTCTCCTCCATAACAGGCATGCTAATGCCTTTTGCCTCATTATATTTTACCTGTTGGTCGTAATTTAAAGGCTCGTGCAGCATTTTAAGTTCCATGGCTTTTAAAACATATTTGCCCTCACCGAACCAGACTATCAGCTCATCACACTCTTCCACACATTTCGTGGCAAGTCCTATCCTATGATACAGATATGCCAGTTCATATGCCCACTTCTCACTGTAATCTTTTGACTTAAGTTCCTCCAGTACTTCTATTCGCTCTTCTATGCTGACGTCCTGCGCCTCATACAATTTATATTGCAGAACATAACGTCCGCTGTCCCGTGGCGCTACCTGCACAAACTCTTTGTAATATTCCACCGCCTGCACAAACTCACCCATTTTAATGGAAAGTTCACATAGGGAATATACAATAGACCGTCCTCCCGGATGCCTGTCATATGCCAATAACAGCATATCCCTCGCATCTTCAAAACGACGGTTTATTTTATATAAATCACTGATGGTACACAGCATCATAACACTTTTCACGCGGCGCCAGTCTATTGTATCTGCAATAGTAGCGGCCTCTACATATTCCCCTCTTGCAATTAATGACTTTATTTCTTCTGACCTGATTTTATATTCGTATTTGTCCACGACAACTGCCTCTCCTAAACGACTTTGTTAGTGAAAGCGTAAAATAACCCACTTTTTACTTTTTCAGTTTATCATAATCAGTCATATAATGTCAAAAAAATATCGAGGAAAATGCACAAAAAATACAAGATATTGTGCTTTTCCTCGATATTAGCTTACTATATGTCGTAATTTAGTGTATTAAGGCATTACTTCTTCCTGCTGTACCCTGTTAAATTCCAGCGGATACGCAACACCAGGGAAGATTTCTACCCCTTCCATACCTGCCGGTGCATCAATTTTAAGCGTATCACCCGTTATAGTGTATAAATCATAGTTGTAACTGTTCCCGTTCCAGCAAATCTTATTGCCGTCCAGTGTATAGCTGCCTGAGCTTATCATCTCCTCCAATAAGTAATCCGCGTCCAGATAATAACCCATCATTTCACGGAGATATTCTTCCATGCTGCTGCCAAAAGAATCCTCAACCAGTTCATCCGCTTCACTTCTGCTGATACCCTGTGATTCAAATACTTCATACATCATTTCTATGCTATATTCAACGAAACTATCCAACCACTGGTCAAAGTTTTCTTTAAAAGAGTCCTCGTCCACATACATTTTATAATAGCCGTCCTGCGTAAACTCCATCATCATGCTAATCACAAAACTGCCATCAAAATCTTCAAATCCTTCACCCAGTTCACCGGCAAGGTAGGGACCCATTTCAATTTGCATATTCCAGATTCCGGAAAGTTCTTCCATCCCCTGCGCTGCCAAAGCTGCAGCCTGAGCCGCCGCCTGTTCCTCTGCGTCTGCAATTGCCTGTTCCACATCCTCTAATTTGTCGGAAAGTTCAGCGTCATCATAAAGTTCGCCCAACGCATTCTCCAACACATACTTGGCCATATCATAATCTTCCATGTCCATATAACTTTGCGCATCGTCTAAAGCTTCCTGACGGTAAAGACCCTTTACTTCTTCAATGGCAGCCTGTGCTTTATCATAATAGAGAGCATCTTCTTCCACAACCTCTTCATAACACGTCCATGCGGATAAGTAATCTCCTGCTTCCTTATAATCTTCCGCTGCTTCATATCCGCTTCGGCCAATCATGATATAATCCACCAAATCTATTATTTTCTCCAGCCGGCCATCCTTTTTTAAAATGGAAACCTCCAGTTCATTCAATATATCTTTGGCTTCTTCATAATCTATTGCTTCATTTATGTATTTGTCTTTTATCTGCTCTGCGTAATCCCTTGCAAGAGTTTCAACAGCTTCAATGTCCTTTTCACTCTTTACTTTCTCAAACAACTCTGTCGCCGTATAAACATCCCCTGAAGCAAATGCACTTTCAATTTTTTTCACGGGATTGTTGCCCAGTAACAAGAATGCAACCACTCCACCTCCGGCAAGCAAAAGTACAATAAGCACAATAATTATAATCAGTCCTGCTTTTCCTTTTTTCTTATTCTGAACCGGCGGCGGTACTGCTGCCGGCTGCCAGTTTTGCGCAGGCATTCCTGTCTGCTGCCAGCCCTGTACGGCTCCGGCCTGTGGCACTCCCTGCATGGGCGATGGCGGCTGCTGCCAACCCTGTGCAGCCCCGGCCTGTGGCATTTCCTGCATAGGTGTTCCCGGCTGCTGCCAACCCTGTGCAGCCCCGGCCTGCGGCATTTCCTGTATAGGCGTTCCCGGCTGCTGCCAACCCTGTGAAACCCCGGCCTGCGGCATTTCCTGCATAGGTGTCTCTACAGATACATCCTGTGCAAATGTTGCTGCCACTTCTTCTGCAGGCGCTGCTTCCACGGGCGCTGCCGTTATGGGATGCTCCTCTGTGGGAACTGCTTCCACGGGAGTTTGTACTGCAGACGGCTCCTCTGTGGATACTGTTTCCACAGGCATTTCTGTTACAGGCGGCACTGCCATAGGTGTACCACAAAATGCACAAAACTTTGAGCCTTCTTTATTCTCTTTACCACAATTAACACATATCATCATATTCTTAACCTTTCATTATGAAAAACTGCAAATACAGTTTTAGTTTACTTTGTTCAATGTAAGAGGATACTCCAAACCCGATGCCAAATTAGTCTTTTCCGCACCTTTGGGAAAGTCCAGCTTCAGGGTATCTCCGGTTATTGTAAAAACATCATACTTGTTTTTATCTATTTCTCCTCCGTTTGCCATATAAAGCTTATTGCCTTTTGTTTCATAAATTCCGTTTGTTTCAACGGATTCAATAAATGAATCTATATTAAAAAGAAGGTCTATCTGCTGGCGCATCATTTCCTGGACAGTCATTCCATATTCTTCATTTATCAGGGCATCCGCTGTTTCCCTGTCCACACCCGATTCCGTTTCAAACATTTCATAAGTCTTCTCTACTGCATAATCACATAAATCATCTATCCAGTTATTTATGTTCGACCTGAATTTTTCTTCGTCTAAGTACATTTTAAATGTACCATCTTCATTAAAATCGAATAGCAGTAACACAACCAGAGAACTGTCAAAGTCCGCAAACTCATCACCCATCTCATCTGCCATCAATTCACTCATGTCCCATTCTATTTCCCATGTCCCCACAATGCTTTTGCCGGAACCGTTTCCACATCCACACAGGGATAATGTGAACACAATTACCATTATTACCGCCATTACCTTACTTATTTTTTTCATTTACTTCCTCCAAACTTTTACGAAAAAATATACAGCTTCATTTTTATTATAGTTGGCACATATTTCACCTGTCAATTCTTTTCCTCAGTAAAGTACTAAAATACTAATTCATTTTGCTTTTTCCAGCAATTCTGCCAAATCCGCAAACTGTTGCAGGGTAAGCGCCTCCCCCCTGACAGCAGGCGGCAATTGCAGTTTTTCCAATGCGGACACCACCTGCTCTCTTGACAATGAGAGGTTTTGTGCATTGGAAAGTCCGTTTGCAAGTGTCTTGCGCCGCTGATTAAAAGAAGCTCTTATCAGAGAAAACAAAAAAGCCTCGTCTTTCACTTTAACAGGAGGTTCTTCGTAACGTGTCAACTTGATGACAGCGCTTCCTACACCCGGTCTCGGAATAAAGCAGTTTGGCGGTACGGTTGCGACGACTTCCGGCTTTGCATAGTACTGCACTGCCAAAGACAATGCTCCGTAATCCTTCGTTCCCGGTCCTACCTGCATCCTGTCGGCCACTTCTTTCTGCACCATCACCGTAATGCTTTTTAACGGCACTTTTCCCTCAAACAATCCCATAATAATAGGCGTTGTGATGTAATAAGGAAGATTTGCCACTATTTTAACCGGTCTTCCCTGATTCTTTTCTTCCACTATTTTAGTCAAATCCACTTTCATGATATCTTCGTTTATAATCGAGACATTTTGATATCCAGAAAGGGTTTCTTCCAAAATAGGAATCAGGTTTTTATCTATCTCCACCGCTACAACCTCTCCGGCGCGTTCTGCCAGATATTGGGTCATGGTTCCGATACCCGGTCCTATTTCCACAACGCAATCATCTTTTGTAACTTCGGCAGCATCCATAATTTTTTCAAGCACATGGGTATCCACCAAAAAATTTTGTCCCCACTTCTTCTGAAAATTAAAATGATATTTTTGCAAAATCCCAATGGTATTCTGCGGTATTCCCAGTGTAGCCATCCTGTCCTCCTTATGTAATCTGCCTTATTCTAAATATTTATCCTTCAAATACTTTCTTTTTTCGTCTGTAAGCCCCATCTCCTCTCTTAAAAAAACATCTGTGCTGCCATGTTCCTGCTCCATCGTTTCAAAAATTACTTCTGCATAGCTTCTGTCCACAGTGAATAAAAGTCTGATTGCTTCAAGCTCTTTTCTGTCTGGTTGCTTACAGATATCCGGACGGCTCATCAAATCGCTCATAAGCTTATCCACTTCCTCTTTGTTAAAATCATTTACTTTCATGTAATCTGCAATAATCTGTTCCCTCGGAACAGAAAGCGCTGATAAAAGCAGAATTGTGCCGACGCCTACTCTGTCCTTTCCGGCAGTGCAATGCCAAAGGACGACGCCTTCCTTATGGTTGAGCAGAATGTCAAAAAATTTTCTGTACTGGCATCTGGAATACGGGTTGGTAATCAGATTTTTATACATTTCATTCATGTACCCCAAAGGTGTCCCCCCGGTCATTTGTATTTTGGCTATAACCTCTTTTACAACGGTATTGCCATCCCCTGTTCCTTCCTTTTCCCTGGTAATGCCTAAGGTTTCCTCCTCCAGTATCGGATTATTTATATAAGTAATACCTTTCATGTCAGGGTCCGGTTTCAAATTTTTTTCCGCTTCCGTCCTGAAATCCACAATGGTTTTTAAATTATACTCTGAAAGAAGAATTTTCCTGTCCTCTTTTGTCGATGAAAAAAGTGCCCCGCTCCTGATAAGCCTGTGCGCCTTTATATGCCTGCCATCTTCAGACCGGATTCCTCCCAGGTCCCTTGTATTGCACAATCCCTGCAACAAAATCCGGTTAATGCATTGCAATTCGCCCGCATCAGGTTTTTCTTCCATCCCGATAAGCATTTCTTTTACTTCATACAAGTTTTCACATTTTGCAAAAAGCAGCTTTTCTATTTCAGGGGTAGGCGCAATCATATCCGGCACCATTATGGGTTTCAGTCCTGCCTGATATGCCGAACGCAGGCCATTAGGGGAGTCCTCGATGGCAATCACATTTTTGGGGGAAACCGAAAGCCTGCTGCACGCCAACAAATAAATATCGGGGTTTGGTTTGCTGTGTTCAACCATATCCCCGCCGATAATCTCTTCAAAATAATGCGTCAGCCCCGCCTTTTCCAAGTGTCCCAAAACACCTTTCCTGCTTGTGGAAGATGCCAACGCTATTTTGTACCCTGCCGACTGCAGATATTCCAGAATGTCCGTTACGCCGGGCTTTAAAGGAAGTCCTCCTGTTTCCAGTTTTTTATGAAAACGCGTTACGCTGGCGCTATGAAACTCTTCATATGGAAATTCTTTGCCGTATTCGCGTTCAAAAAAAGCCCGGGTATCCGTACGGTTTAACCCGATGCATCCGATAACTGCTTTCTCTATATCATCAATCTTTCTCGCAGCCGCCTCTTCCCGCCACGCTTCCATGCACAGACGCTCCGTATCAAACAATACACCGTCCATATCAAATACAACCGCTTCCAATCCATCCACCATCCGGCAATTCTCCTTAACCACTCTTTATCTTTGATTATATAATGACCTGCCCCGATTAAAATGTCAAGCACCCATAGTTTGAGTTTCCGTATTTTACACGGCGCCCATTGGAGCAGGCATTTGTTCCAACAGGACACGTTCTCACTCCGGTAAAAACACAATGGTACATAGGATGCTACACGACAGCATCCAAGTACCAGTGTTTTTACAGGGTCCTTTATGGAATCAAATGCCTGCTCCAATGGGCGCCGTGTAAAATACGGAAACTCAATCCCATAGTGCTGTTCATACCACAATATGCCATGTTAAAGTGTTATTTTTTTTCTACCTGCATACGACAAAATGTGCTATCATATACTTAACAAAAAATTAGGGAAATATCCCAAACGAAAAGGAGAAAAATTATGGATTTATTACTGAAGGCCCTTCCCATTGCGATTGCCGTTATTTTCTTTCTTATCATCTTTATTACAGGATACGTCAAAGCTTCACCTGATACGGCATATATTATTTCCGGCCTGCGCAAACGTCCTAAAATACTGATTGGACGCGCCGGTGTCAAAATTCCTTTTCTTGAAAAAAAGGATGAGTTAAACTTACAGCTGATTCCCATTGACGTTAAAACTTCCAGCGCGGTACCCACCGCTGATTACATTAACATACGGGTAGATGCCGCCGTCAATGTAAAAATCAGTACAATACCCGAAAATTTGAGCCTTGCCGCACAAAACTTCCTGAACAGGAAAACCGACTACATAGCGCAGGTTGCCAGAGAGGTGCTGGAAGGCAATATGCGTGAAATTGTAGGTAAGATGAATTTGGAAGAGATGGTAAGCGACCGCCAGAAATTTGCGTCCCTTGTTAAGGAAAATGCGGAACCAGACCTGGCAGCCATGGGACTGGATATCGTTAGCTTTAACGTGCAGAACTTTGTGGATTCCAACGGTGTCATTGAAAACCTCGGCGTTGACAATATTGTAAAAATCCAGAAAAACGCTGCCATTTCCCGTGCGGAAAGCGAAAAAGAAATTGCAAAAGCACAGGCAAATGCACAGAGGGAAGCAAATGAAGCACAAATTGCCGCACAGACGGACATTGCACAGAAAAACAACGAACTGGCAATTACACAGGCGGAATTGAAACGTGTTTCCGATGCGAAAAAAGCTGAGGCGGATGCCGCATACCAGATTCAGCAGGAGGAACAGCGAAAAACCATTGAAATTACCACTGCCAACGCCAACATAGCAAAACAGGAAAAGGAAATCCTCTTAAAGCAGAAAGAAGCAGAGGTTATGGAGCAGGCCCTGGATGCTCAGGTTAAGAAAAAGGCGGAAGCGGATAAATTTGCCAAACAACAGTCTGCCGATGCAGAACTTTATCAGCGCCAGCGTGAAGCGGAAGCCAAAAAGTATGAATTGCTGCAACAGTCCGAAGCATTAAAAATTCAAGCCGAAGCGCAAAAATACGCAAAGGAACAGGAAGCGGAAGGTATCCGCATCAAAGGTCTTGCAGAGGCGGAAGCCATTCAGGCAAAGGCAGTTGCGGAAGCGGAAGGTATTGAAAAGAAAGCAGAAGCTATGGCAAAGATGGGCGAAGCCGCTGTTTTGGAGATGTACTTCAAAGCCCTGCCCGACGTGGTGAGAAATGCTGCCGAACCGCTTGCAAAAGTGGATAAGATTACCATGTACGGTGACGGTAACTCCACTAAACTGATGAAAGATGTCATGAATACCTTAAACCAGGTGACCGACGGCCTGAAAGAATCCACCGGTGTTGATTTGAACGCAGTTCTTTCCGGTTTCCTCGGAGGCAATTTAGCCGGCAGGATGGGCGGCGCAAAAGCAGCTTTTCGCGAGGAAGGAAATGAAACTGACTTTACCTGATGATTATCTTGTAATTATTGTAAAAAGGGTACGCTGCGCGTGCCCTTTTTTTTAAACCATGTCCTTCTTTTTTTCCACCCTTCCCTGCACAAATACCGCTATCAAGCCTACTGCAAAAACACTAATTCCGACTGCCGGGGCGATGAACAAAGGTTTATGAATCTCCCCAAACTTAAAAAGAAGAAAACCTCCATATAAAATGCTGAAAACCACCACCGGAAGCTGCCATGCAATCGCGCTTACATGGCTGGACAAATAACTTGTTATGACAAACACCATCATGGAAAGCCCCACGGATGCCAGTGTTGCAAACAGCAAAGCTGATATGGTATAGCTTCCAAGCGTCCATGGCAGCCAGCCGATAAAACCGCTTGCAAAGCCGGATATCGGACAGTCCCAGAATACAAACACCCTGTCCTGTTTTGCACAGACAGCATACAAAATGCATACCAGAATTGCAATGACAAGAACTGTTCCAACAACTGCCGCCAGCCTGTTTCGGTAATAAGACCTCCCCTTCCTAAAACTGCACTGTAATGCCGGCATACGGCTTCTGTTCTCGGATACCATGTACGGCATCACAAAGAAAGTCGCGCCAAGCATTATGAAAACGGTAAAATAACGCAGTAAAGCAAAATTGTACTCTACCACATTTCTCGGGCACGGGCTGTATACTTCTTCTTGGTTCCGCATCTCCACCCTTGCGCTTGCCGAAGCCGTCAATTCTTCATACCTGACATCCCCCCGGATTGCCTCCCGTTCATAAGAGTCTATAAAATAATCCCATATGTCAAAAAAAATTAACCTCTCCATTTCCGCTGATACAACGTCCGGCGATACTTTATCATGTAATTGAAACCACAACCTGTTCTCTTCCTCCAAGGTGAATCTTCCCTTCCCTATTCCATCCAGAAGCTCCCGCAAAGAATATATATGCAATGATGTATACTCCGTATTTCCTGCAATGAAATTATCCGTTTCTCCCGGTTCATATACCGGTTTCTGCGCCTTTAACATTGTAAATTCATCCGGTAAAAGCGTCAGTCCGTATCGTTCCTTTATCTCCTCTGCCAAATCGGCCTCCATTTGCCAGCTTCCATTGTACATCACTACATATGGTTTTATTACCAGTAAATAATACAGCACGAAAAAAGCAAGCAATATTAATATTTTCTTGAAAGAAATTATTTTTTTCAATTCCAGCATTTTATTTTTCCTCCCAGTTTTATTTCATATGCAGGGCTTTAAATATCCTCCGTCAGAAAATGCTTATAATGCCTCACCAGAAGCCAAAGCAGCAGCGTCCCCCAGCACAGAACAAAAGCCGTTTCATAGTACCTGACGGATAAAAAGCCCGCTCCGCTTGCAAACCAGCGTCCTGCCTTTTTTATAAAATCCACCGGCTGAAAACGAAGGATAAAAAACAGAACGGAATCTCTCGGAAATATTTCCGTTATTGTTGCTGCCGATGCACAGCAGAATGCCAGTTTAAAGAAAGCCGGCACCGTTTTGTGAACTTTTCCCAAAGAGATTGCGGCTGTCATGCCGAAAAACAGCGTTACTGCCACGGACAAAATCACCTGCAGCAGCATATAAACCCCAAGACTCACAGAAAAACGGCAGATAACCGGGTAAAAGGAATCCAGCATCATCATGCTGCCTACCTTTACCTGCCACAGACTTCCCATGCGAAACACTGCTTCCGCAAAAAACAAAGTGATTCCCCAAAGTAATATGGAAAACATCACTATGGAAAAAAGCGCGCTCTCCGTTTGAAAGCGGTTTAATTTTCTTCCTGCTTTTGTCGTATAGACAATTTCCTTTAACCTGTTATCATAAGGTGCGTTGACACAGCAAAACATAAGCAAAATTCCCGCAAGAGACGCTTCCACCGTACAAGCTATGGGCAGCAGACGGGTAAATAATTCAAAATATCCGTTCGTACAAGGGACAAACAAGGAGGATGCCGTGCCGTTTTCCCTGTCACGTACCAGCAGTTCCTCCAGCGTCCTGCCGACGTTTCCGGCAAGCTGCGCCGCCTTTCCCGAAAGCTTAAATTCTTCTATAAACAGGCTTGCATAATCTGCACCGCAAAGCTGTTTTTCCATCATGGGTATTGCCTCTACAAGACTTCGCACGCCTACAATGGCGCCTGCCGGCTCTTCCCTTTTTAACACCAAGATAATTTCTTCCCTGTTTTCATCCGTAACAAAGTGTATACCACTGTTTTTTAACTCTGCCGCCGCTTTCACCATGGACGCCTGTGTCCTGTAATTTGCAATTATCCAGAGGTTAACTGCCACAGACCCTGCAAATAAAACCCAGAAAAGGCGGCTTGTAAGAATCCTTTTTACCTCTTCCTTCCTGCAATCCATTTTTATACCCCTCTTATTCTTTATATAAATACAGGAAAACGTCCTCCAGACCCGGGCTTACCGGACGCCAACCGTCTTTTGCCTCACGGCTGATAAAACGGACTATAATATCGTTTCCTTCCCTGCGCCGGGATACCACCTGAAAACGGTTCTCCCACTCCAAAAGCGCTTTCTCCTCCACTGTTGTTTCAAATATGCAGCCTTCCAGTTTTTTGCAGATATTTTCCGCTGTGTCATTGCAGTACACTTTTTTATCTTTTATTAGGACAACATGGTTAGCGATAAATTCCACATCAGAGACAATGTGCGTGGATATCAGAACTGTTTTGTCCTTTGACAAAGAGGTAAGTATTTTGCGGAAACGCATACGCTCCTTCGGGTCCAGCCCTGCCGTCGGTTCATCCAGTACCAGTATCTGCGGGTCATTCAATAAAGCCTGTGCAATTCCCACCCGCTGTATCATACCGCCGGAGAATTTCTTCATTTTTTTCTTTTTCTGTGCCGTAAGTCCGACCAAATCCAGCATTTGCCCGATTTTTTCCTGTAACTTTCTTTTTTCCATTCCCTTTAATACACCAATGTAATATAGATATTTTTCCGGTGTGTAATCCCGGTAATATCCAAAGTCCTGCGGCAGAAATCCCAGTTTTTCCCGATAAAGGCCATCTAATTTCCTGATATCCACACCGTCATAAAGAATCTTTCCCTCCGTAGGAAACAGCAAAGTCGTTATCAGCTTTAAAAGCGTGGTTTTACCGGCGCCGTTGGGTGCAAGCAACCCATAAATGCCGTTTTCAAATTCCAGATTAATATGTTCAAGGGCGACAAAATTCTGATACTGTTTAGTAACATCTTGTATTTGTAACATTTGTATACTCCTTCCTGAACTTGGGGGCCGTCAGCGTCATAAGCTGCCTTACATGCAGGCAGATACCGCAAATGCCTGTGGCAATAAACAAAAACACCGGCATTCCCTGTAAAAGTCTTCCGTAGGCTGCGGGCTGCACAAGCAAAATAGCCAAATTTGCCAAAAACCATATGGCACAGCCGCCGGCTGCTCCCCGGATTTTCCTGCCCAATAAAAGCCCTCCGGCAAACAGCAGGGAAAATACCATAAGGGAACTGAAGGAAACCGCAAACAGTCTGATGCCGTCCGCTTTATAACGCAGGGCGAGCGCAAGCACATATATACCGTTAAAGAGAAATCCCATAAAGCATTCTCCGAACATCCGTGCCGCAAGCACATGGAAAAATGTGTATTTACAAGACATCTGAAGCTCAAAAGAGCCACTTTCCCGTTCTTTCATCCATGAAAGCAAAAAAATACCCACATACAGCAGTGGGGCGCTGAAAAAAGCCGCCGCGTAAACACCTTCTCCCATATAAAGCATGACATGCAGTATCAGATATGCCAAAAGGACTGCCGCCGCAAAGGATATAGTGATAATACCCGCCATGCCTGCATACAACTGTTTCAATCCGATACCGGTAAATATGCTTCTGATAAATCCGGCAAAATCCGGCTCTAACGTCTCCGATAGTAATCGTTCGGCTGCACATGCTATTCTTTCTTTTTCCTCAGCCTTATGAAAAATACTCTCCAAAAGGTCCGCTTCCTCTTGACTCATCTGCCTTCCCTCCTTTTTTTCAACGTTGTTCTGGCGCGGTGTATTGCACTTTTTATCTGCCTTACGTTTTTTTGCATGGCATCCGCAATTTCCTGATAACTCATTCCCTCCGTTACATACAATAAAAGGGCTTTTTTTTGTTCCGGCGGAAGCGCCGCAATCCACTCTGCCATTTCGTTTTTTTGTTCTTTTTTTAGAAAAACGGCTTCCGGCGAATCCTCCGATACGCTCCCATCCATCTCCATAATCTCAGAGACAGCTATCTCTTTCCCGGTTTTTCTCCTGTAATCAATTAATTTGTGCTTTAACACCGCATAAAGATAGGTTCGAAAGGAAAAGTCATAACGATAGCGCCGCCTTGACGCCCAGATATCCGCAAAACAGTCCTGCGCAATGTCCTGTGCCGCTTCCGGGTCTTGCAGCCTGCCTGACAGAAAGCATAGGGCTTCCTTGTAATAACGCAATACCAATGCGGCAAATGCGTCCCTGTCGTCTTCTGCCGCAAGCCGCATCAAATCGTTATCGGTTTTATCCCATAGCTTAAGTTCCACTCCCCTCTCCTTTCTCTTCTGAAAACCTTCTCTATGGTATCTCGCTGTTTAGTTGGAAAAGTTACTTTGAAAAAAGCAGAAATGTATAATAGATTAATAATATTGAAATTCTTCTATAAAATGAATTACGTTATAAAGTACCAGAATATCCATGTTTCCTTCCGTATCATAGGTTTCGAGCATGGAAAACAAAGAACCTTTATAGTATCTAAGGTCCAGCATATAAATGGTCTCATAATGTTCTGTCAGAAACGGAATCAGACAGTTGGCGTAGGAGTCTTTCATGACAAAAAGACTTTTTCCCTCCGCCTCCGGTGAGGGATTTTCTCTTTCTATCCGTATAAACGAATGGTTGTCATCCAGAAAATACCCGTATTGGTTTTTTGTTTCCAGGTGCTTTTCTTCATAAAGGGAATTTTTGTACTCTTCTGAAAAATCATAATACACCTTTATATCTGCATTCTGCTCCGGCCGGAAAATGTAAGCTTCTATTGTATCCGGCTTTACCAAGAGATTGGTTTTGGAATGCAGGGTACCGAAAAAGTCTTCCGAAACGGTTTCCGTGTTGTATGACACAGGCGTCATGTCCATTTCTTCCGCCCATTCCAGATAAGCGTAATAAGCGCCCAGAGTAGTCCAATGATGGTCGGTTCCATAGTATATATATTCCTTTTTATGGCTGTTTAGCGTATTTGTTACACTTATGACATAATTGTCATTTATTGTTGCGGATACTTTCTCCATAAACTCTGCTTGTGCGAAGTAAGGGGCATTATCCGGCAACTTCTCGGGATAGATATTATCCGCAGTCGGAACAAGCATAATGCGCAGTGTTCCATTTGTATCCGACAAACTTGCTGTGGATTTGTTTTCCCACCAGTCTGACAGCTTTTTTAAAAGCAGTAATCTCTTTTCCACCAGTTCCCCATCTATATCCTTTGGAGCGTGTTTTTCAATAAGGGTTCCATCCTGAGCCAGATAGACGCCGTTCACTTCTTTTTTTCCCAAAGTCAAATCCGTTATGGTTTTTATAAATATCCAGTTATCACGGCCCACAAACTGGTCCGTCACATAGGTTTCATATTCTTCTGTGTAGCTTCCGTTTAAAAGCGTTTTTACACTAAATTCCGGCTTTGATGCCAGCACACGGTTTTCATATGCGGAAAACAGGCGGTCGGGCGTACAGATGTCCGCAATCGCCAGCCCGAGTAAAAGTCCGCCCAATATAATAAGCCTTATCATTGCTTCCTTAGAAATTTTCACGGTAACCTCCTTCATTCCGGCTATTTTTGCCGTCAAAAGCGAAAATATAAAAAGGGATTGTAAGACGCATCCACTATGTTTGCAATGGATAACAACAAAACTGCTGCCAGAAGCAAGATTTCAAGCAATGTCCTGCCAAAAGTCTTTTCCTTTTTGTTTTTCTTTACCACCAATGCCCCGATACAGAGTATAACAAATAATATCCAATAATTGCTAAACATATACAATGTTTCCGTACTGATAAACGAAGCTTCCCCAAATCCAAGCATGGCTTTTAAAAACAAGGCTATTTTGCCCGGTTGCTCCAGGGAGAAAAAGCACCAGCCGACTAACACCACCAGCATGGCATAGAGCCAGCCCACAAATTTCGGCGCTTTGGAAAGCAGCTTTCCCAAAAACAGCTTTTCCATAATCAGAAACAGTGCAAACCACATGCCCCAAAGCAAAAAATTCCATCCTGCCCCGTGCCAGACTCCGGTCAGGGACCATACAATCAGGATATTTACAAGCTGTCTCTTTAATCCCCGTCTGTTTCCGCCAAGCGGGATGTAGACATATTCTTTAAACCAACTGCTTAAGGTCATATGCCAGCGCCGCCAAAAATCGGTAATGCTGACAGCCCTGTACGGATAATTGAAATTTTCCGGAAAGTGAAACCCTAATATGCGTCCCAATCCTATTGCCATGTCGGAATACCCGGAAAAATCAAAATAAATCTGAAATGCATACGCCAGTATCCCCATCCATGCCATCGTCATGGTAAGTTCTTCTTTTCCTACATTGGTTATCTCTGTAAAAAGCAGACCTATATTATTTGCCAGCAGCACTTTTTTGCCAAGTCCGATTGTAAAACGGGAAGCTCCCGCTGCCATATCGTCCCATGTGGCATGTCTGTCCCGCAATTCATCCGCTATCGTTTTGTATTTTACAATCGGTCCTGCTATCAGTTGGGGAAACATTGCCACAAACACTCCAAAATCCAGCAGGTTGTGCTGGGCTTTCACTTCTCCCCGGTAAACGTCAATCGTATATGACATTGTCTGAAAGGTATAAAATGAGATGCCGATTGGCAAGGGCAGTCCAAGACCACTGTATTTAAAAAATCCCAAAAGGCCCAGATTGATGATAACGGAAGAGACCAGAAAAGCTTTTGCCGCCGGTTTATCCCTAAACTTTTCAATTAACAGACCATGAATATAATCGGACAAGGTGGAAAACAGCATTAAGACCACATACACCGGTTCCCCCCATGCATAAAAAATAAGGCTCCCAAAAAAGAGAATGAGATTCCTCATTCTCTTTGGGGCCAGAAAATAGCATATGAAAAACAACGGTAAAAACCGGAACAAAAACAGTACAGTGGAAAAAACCATTATTTTTACCTACCCTGTATATTATTTTGAAAGTGCAATACGGATTGCTTCCAGCGCTTTTTCATTTTCCTCCTGGCACTTTTCAATCACCACATCCTCTCCCTGTTCCATAAGGTCCGTGGTATCTGCGCCAAGCTGTACAAAACATACATAATTCTCAAAGGTTTCTATTCTGGACGCCTGAATCTTGCCTAGATTCATGGGATACTGCATGGTGTCGTTCACCAGATTGTCACGGTAAGCGTTAAGGGCATCCTCCACTGCGCCCACCTGTCCTTCTTTTGCCTTTACGATAATCAAGGTATCTACATTTGTCCCAATCATAGGTGTTTCAGCAAGAAATTCCTCATACATGTCACTGGTAACACCATAAAAGTCTTCAAATATTTCTTTTTCCATCATCGTATCCGGCCAGTAATTTTCTCCGATTACCTCCACTACGGCATCTCTTAAATCCTGCATACTGACCTCATTGCTACTATCGGTTTCCGTATCCTGACCTCCGTTTACCGTAGGATTCGTGGTGCTTTCCGTCTGATTTGCAGTACTATCCTGTGGCTTCGTTTCTTCACCATCACTCTTTTTTCCACAGGAAGTCAGTATAAAAATACATACCAGTCCTAACAATAATATTGTTTTTTTCATAATTTTCCTCCTTACATACCGACCTGACTTGGTTTATATTTTACCAGTATTCCCCTATTTTTGCAATCACATACCAAATAATCGTACTTTTCTGATTGCATGTAAAGGTTACTCCATGCTATACTCTCCATTATCAGTACAATAATATGGAGCGTGTAGTCATGAGTATTCTAAATGTGGAAAATTTAACCCATGGTTTTGGTGACCGTGCCATTTTTAATAATGTTTCTTTCAGACTTCTCAAAGGCGAGCATATAGGGCTTGTTGGGGCAAACGGAGAAGGAAAATCTACATTCATGAACATTATTACCGGAAAATTAACGCCTGACGAAGGAAAAATAGAATGGGCCAAAAATGTACGCGTGGGCTATCTTGACCAACACACCGTGCTTGAAAAAGGTATGACCATCCGGCAGGTACTTTCGTCCGCATTTGATTTCCTGTACGAAATGGAAACCAAAATGAATGAAATCTGTGAAAAAATGGGAGACGCTTCCCCCGAAGAACTGGAATCGTACATGGAAGAACTGGGCACCATTCAGGATTTGCTCACTATGCATGATTTTTATATGATAGAACCCAAAGTAGAAGAGGTTGCCCGTGCCCTGGGACTTTTGGACTTGGGCCTGGACAAGGATGTTACCGATTTGAGCGGCGGACAGCGCACCAAAGTCCTTTTGGGAAAATTACTTTTGGAGAAGCCCGATATCCTGCTGTTGGATGAGCCTACCAACTATCTGGACGCAGAACATATCAACTGGTTAAAACGCTACCTGACGGAATATGAAAATGCTTTTATCCTGATTTCCCATGATATCCCATTTTTAAACAGTGTCATCAACCTGATTTATCACATGGACAATCAGGAATTGAACCGTTATGTAGGTGACTATGATAAATTTCAGGAAGTCTACGCCATGAAAAAAGCACAATTGGAAGCAGCCTATAACAGGCAGCAGAAAGAAATAGCGGATTTAAAAGACTTTGTGGCCAGAAACAAGGCCCGCGTATCTACCCGCAACATGGCAATGTCCCGGCAGAAAAAGCTGGACAAAATGGATATCATTGAGCTTGCCGCCGAAAAGCCCAAACCGGAGTTTTATTTTAAGGAAGCCCGTACACCGGAACGTTATATTTTTCAGACAAAGAATCTTGTGATAGGATATGGGGAGCCTCTCTCCACGCCACTTACCCTTTCCATGGAAAGGGGACAGAAAATTGCCCTGACCGGCGCAAACGGCATAGGCAAAACCACCCTGTTAAAAAGTATCCTGGGTTTGATTCCCCCCATTTCAGGCACAGTGGAACAGGGCGATTATCTGAGTATCGGCTACTATGAGCAGGAAATGCCCCCGAATATAGAAACCACCTGTATAGAAGAAATCTGGAAAGAGTACCCTGCCATGAGCCAGTATGAAGTGCGCTCGGCGCTCGCCAAATGCGGACTCACAACCAAACATATTGAAAGCAAGGTTAAAGTGTTGAGCGGGGGAGAGCAGGCAAAAGTAAGACTTTGCAAGTTGCTCAACAGGGAAACCAATATTCTGCTTTTGGACGAGCCTACCAACCACTTGGATGTAGACGCCAAAGCAGAACTGAAACGCGCTCTTACCTCTTATAAAGGCAGCGTCCTGATAGTCTGCCATGAGCCGGATTTTTATGAAGGGTTTGCAAGTGATGTCTGGGACTGCAGCCAGTGGACCACCAAAATAATTTAAAAAAAGTGTTGTGGTTATTATATCCACAACACTTTATCTTTTTATTCTTCTACTGATTGGCCTTCGGATTGAGGGTCCGCATTTTCCAATATTTCCTGTGCTTTATCCGCTGTCTTCTTAATATCCAGCTCCTCACTGATGACATAATATGCCTGCGAAGTTTTCTTTCCGTCTTCACTTTGACAGCCGGTTAACATTACAGCCAAAAAAACCGTAACAGCACCCGATACAAATATGCGTTTTTTATATTTTTCCTTCATCATTTCTCTACCCCCGCATATCGTAATCCGCGCTTGCGATACTGCACCGATAAAGTCTTCCCTCAATCAGAATCCTGTGTAACCGCTTGACTAAACAGCATTCTATCAAATCTATTGTAACATTATTCAAGGTAGGAAACCACTTAAGAATTTCTTAAAATTTTTAATAATTTCGTAACACTTCGACATTTTTCGTCATCACTTCAGTACTTGATAAGCAATATATTTTGACAAATTAAAGCTTCTGATACCCATTCTGTCATAGGATTCATAGATTCGGCCTAAGTAATAATATCCCCAACTGTCTTCTTCATCCCGCCAACCGCCGTAAAGGTCATAATAGGAGGAATAAGCGCCTGCGCCTTCTTCCCATCTCTGCCGTTCCTTCACTGCTTCTGCCGCGTCTTCCATGGCAAAGCCTTCCTCCGCCAAATACTCTGCCAAAGCCGGGGCTGCGTCCGCCGACAATCTGGAAAGGTATCCAAAATCCTGATAGGCATCCGCATCAAAAAATGCATTTTTATTGTCGCCCATATTGGCCACGTTAAACCTTGCAATCCAATAATCCGGGCGTGCAAAGGCAAGCAGCAGATAACAGACAGTCACCACAATCATGCTATACTTAAAGAGTGGAAATTCTTTTACAAATATGCTGAGAATCACACCGGTAAGCAATATAAACAGCACCAGAAGAGACCATAGCACAAAAATCCGTAAAAACGTAAAGTAATAATGCTTGATATACAATACCATCCTGTAAGCCGAAGAAGCAATCATAATATATGTGCATCCGGACATAACTGCCAGAATTACTTTCAGCCAAATATTTTCTTTAAAAAATGCGTGTCCTGCCAGTACCAGCACCAGATTCAGCACGCAAATCAACAAAAGCTGGAAGAAGCCTTCCCTCGCATATTCGGCATAGCTGAATTTGGTCAGGTCTATATTGCCAAAAAACAGGCAGACTATCTGCACCCCGCAAAACACTGCATAAAGGAGCGTTATCGGCAGGGTCACCGTAATGGCAATCAAAGATTCCATCTGTATTTTTTTCCGGCTTTCTTCGGAAAATTCCTTTTTGCACAAATAGGACATGATACAATATGCCATAAAAAACATAAATATTGTCATGGCGGATATTCCGATGATATTTCCAATATCCAGCTTATCCACTATCTGTATCGTCATATTATTAAATACTTTATCGGCGCTCATCAGCATCAGCCACACAAACGCCAATAGCGGTATGCTGAAGCATAATCCGATAATGATATAGAATAGTACGCCCTTGCCCTTTTTTCCCCTGCTTTTCCGATAACCTGCAAAATCAAGGAAAGGTCTGGCAATTTCACCGATACTTCCGAAAACCGCTGCTATCACATATCCTGCATACCTACCGAACGTCCAGTTTTTATCCATATAAAACTGGTGCAGCAGAAAACTGATGGTAAGTACCCATATGCCTGTTTTGTTCATGGCAATTATTTTATAATCCGCCGTACAGAAAGTGGACAGTCCCAAAAGAAGAATGCTAACCATGTAAAAGATGCTGTCTTTTTTTAAGGAAATCCCCAGTTTTTTCATACAGAAGCAGTAAAACCAAAGACTTCCTGCGAGAAAAAAAGGGTATGTGATGCCGCTTCCGTTCTTATACATACATAATGTATAAAAACATGCATACAAAAAACTGGCAAGCCCTAAAATCCCAAAGTTCCCCTTCAGGCATTTTGTCTGCTCCGTATCCGGCCTCTTTACCGGGATATACGGACGCGGCGCATACTGCTGATAATAAACCGGCCGGGGCATATTTGGCTGGGGCATGGACGACTGCGGTATATTCACCTGTTGTGTGCCCGCCTGCTGCGGCATATTCACCTGTTGCGTGCCCGCTTGTTGTATATTTTGCTGCGGCATGTTTGACGGATAACCATTATTGTTATTGTCCATCTGTTTTTTCCTCGCTTTCTTCTTCATCTTCCACATATTCTATTATCTCTCCCGGTTGGCACGAAAGAGCCTTGCAAATCGCTTCCAGAGTCGAAAAGCGGATTGCTTTTGCTTTGTTATTTTTCAATATGGATAGGTTTGCCAGCGTAATATCTACCTCTCCTGCAAGCTCCGTCAACCCTTTTTTGCGCTGTGCCATAACCACATCCAGATTGATTCTTATCGCCATATGGCACCTCCTTATATAGTCAAATCATTTTCTTCTTTATATTTGACCGCCCTGTCAAAAACAAACGCCAATACCTTACTGAAAAGCCCAGCAATGATAAAGACCAGAATCACTACCAGCATTGCAATTGTCAAATAAATAAGCGTCCGTGCCATGGAAACGAGGGCAATCATAAAGCTGTACGTCCCCATCCTCTGCAGACTTACGACGTTGTCGTATACAAAGCAATCGTCGGCCAGCACAGTACGGAAAATTTTCCTTAATTCACCTAAAATAGCAATGCCAAGGATACCCAGAACAAAATATATTATCACCATTTCAGCATAATGCGCTTCTATCTCGGGTAAATAATTGCCTGCCCATTTTAAAGAGAACGGCAGAGTCAATATGACGAGAATCCCTCCAAAAAACATGAAATCCAGTAAATATTTTGTTATCCGGATAATATTTTCTTTTTTCAACGGTACGCCTCCCTTGCAACATTTTTCTTAATATAGCATGACATTTTTCGATTGTCAATATAAATTTATCGAAAATCAATAATTTTTTATTGTTTTGCATTTTCTCTTTCTTATTCTTACATGAAATGATAAAGCTGTTCCCCGTTTCTCCAGGTAATCTCTTCCACCAGAGAAGCCGGCACCTGCTTTATTTCAGCAATTTTTTCTATTATATACGGAATGTTTAAAGACGAATTTCTCTTTCCCCTGTAAGGTTCCGGCGCCAGATAGGGACTGTCCGTTTCCAGCACAATACGCTCCAACGGAATATAGTCCACCGCTTCCTTCAGTTTTTTTGCATTTTTAAAAGTGATTACGCCCCCAATACCGATATAAAATCCCATATCCAGAAATACCGCCGCTGTTTCTTTTGTATAGGAAAAGCAATGAATGACGCCCCCGATTTCTTCTGCATGCTGCGCCTTCATGATTTCCATGGTATCTTTTGCCGCATCCCTGGAATGAATGACTACGGGAAGCTTTAGCTGTCTTGCCAGTTCCAGTTGCCGGATAAACCATTTTTTTTGAATCTCCCTGCCCGGTTCGGGCCAGTAGTAGTCAAGGCCTATTTCTCCCACCGCCACACATTTCGGATGTGTAAGATTTTCCCGTAACCAACTGTAAGTATTTTCGTCCATTTCACCTGTTTCACTCGGGTGGATTCCCAATGCGCCAAAAACATGCGGGTATTTCTCCATCAATTCCATAGTTTTTTTACAGGAAGAAAGGCTTGCTCCTATATTTACAATCCTTCCGATTCCGTTTTCGGAAGCAGACAGCAGCAGCTCATCACAATCCCCTGCAAAGGCATCGTCATCATAATGTGCATGTGTTTCAAAAATCATATTGTAATCCTCCTATATAAAAAAAGCACCAACCCCCGGGATAACCCCGAAAATCGGTACTCCGTGCGCCGCCAGGGGCTCGAACCCTGGACACCCTGATTAAGAGTCAGGTGCTCTACCAACTGAGCTAGCGGCGCAAAATATGTCTTTTTACAACGCAAAAATTATTATATTATATTGCTTACAAATTGGCAAGTACTTTTTATAAAAAAATTAATTTTTTCTGAATTTTTGTCGCAGACCCCTTTTCCGGCCATTACTTTTCCTGTATCAGACTTCTTCCACATTCTTTGCAATAACCGTACAACTCCAGTTTATGCCCTGTTACTTTAAAATCCCCCATATCCTTTTCCAGATGGAGGTGCTCAAAAGGACAGGCACGAAGCGCCACACGCTTATGGCATAACAGGCAGACCGCATAATGGGTATGTCCCCCTTTGCTCCACTCATACAACACCGTGCCGTCACCCATGTATGTGCTCTTCTCTACAAATCCGGCTTTTTCAAACATGGCAAGAATACGGTAAATGGTGGATACGGCATAATTTACCTCCTCTTCTCTTTTCAGAATACGGTTGTAGATTTGCACTGCACTGAGCGGCTCTTTCGCTTCCACAAGTACCTTACAGACATCTTTACGTTGTCTGGTCCACTTTATTCCTTTGGGGTAAATGATATCCTTTGTTTCCATGTTTCCTCCATGTGTATACAATCCGCCCAGTTAAACAGTGATGTGAAACAGTTCCAGCAGCATTCCTGTCAGAACACCGATAGCATACAAAAGCAGCACAATTTTCACATTTTCCGCTTTATTCCTGTTTACTCTAAACAATACCAGAATGCCAACGCCTGCGCCTGCCAGAAGCCCTGACATGCAGGCAGCAAAGCTCATGGCTCCGCCCAGGTAAAGCCGGGTCAGGACTACGGAGGAAGCGCAGTTTGGTATCAGTCCAATCAGGGCTGCCAGCAATTCCCCGACAAACGGCCTGTTTAATATCAGCCCGGCCAAAGCATCCTCCCCTAAAAAGAAAAGAATCATATTCAAAAGAAAGGATATTAGCACAATAAACAGCGTAATTTTTACCGTATGGACAAAAGCCGATTTTACAACTCCCGTGTTTTCCCCACAATGGCAATGGTCATGTTCGCAAATCTCATGAATATGGTCCTGTCCGTCCGGTTTTGGGCGCATTATTAAGTCTATTACAAACCCTGCCGCAATTCCAATCAATGCTTTCATGGCAAGAATTTTTAAAATAGGGGAAAAACCCACCGAGTCTGCTTCTGAAATCAGAATGGGAAGCATTTCATCCGATGTTGAAAGATAAATGGCAACCAGCGTACCCAATGTAATCACCCTGCCCGCATACAGATTGGAAGCTGCTGCTGAGAAACCGCACTGGGGCGCCGCACCCAGTATGCCGCCAAACAGCGGACCAAGCCGCCCTCCTTTTTGTATAACGTCTTTTACTTTTCCCGCAGTCTTGTGCTCTAAGCACTCCATAATGAGATAAGTCAGAAACAGAAAAGGAATCAGTTTTACACTATCTATTACAGTATCCAAAATGACATCCAGCATGTGTATACCCCCACACTTCGCAAACCTGCGACGCAATTACATAGATTTATACTAATTTGCAAATGCAACTTATTTGCATTTAGAACTATATCACAAATTGCCGGGATGTCAACATAAAAATAAGCAAAAGCTATATTTAATTTTCATTCTGTAATCCCCATTATCATTTGCTACCTCTGTCTTTTCTTTTCAGACCTTGACTTTTTACATATTCCTTTAGAACCAAATTTATATATTGAGAAAATGAACGGTCATCCTGCTCTGCCAAATCTTTAATAATCTCAATCAAATCTGTGTCGAGAGTAATGCTTACTTTGGTTTTTAACGGCTTCATTAGCACATCTCCTTTTTTCCTACAATATAGCAAATTGTGTTATACATTCTTGACTGCTCGCTTAAAGTAGGATAAAGTAGGATTTATAAAATATATACCGAGGAGATATTAAAATGAAAAAAAAACTCATATCCGGACTATCAGTAATATCCGTAATGCTGTGTCTGTCGGGGTGCTGCATATCGCATGAATGGCAGGACGCAACCTGTACAGCGCCTCAAACCTGTGCAAAATGCGGGAGAACAGAGGGAGTGCCTTTAGGGCACACATGGGCGGATGCCACTTGCACAATACCAAAAACATGCAGCGAATGCAGGGAAACTGACGGAGAGCCCTTAGGACATGGGGAACTGACGGAAGCAAATTACCAACAGGGAGCCAATTGTACCGTATGTGGGGAGGATGTAGGAGAACCCCTGACCGCCGCCTTTGAGACGCATGGATTAACTATCAATGCAAAAGAAAATGTCACCTATGACTATGTTACTTCCGTCTCTAAGGATGACCCTTCCACAAAGACAACCGGTCATTTAACATTTTACAATTATCATATTGTCGAAAATATGGAATATTTGGAAAATATAGACGGCTACGAATGGCGCAGTGTACATGTAAATATACTCTTTGACGGTGAATATGCCAGCCAGAATCCTTCCTTCGAAAATTATTATGATATTGAGGGATGGGACGACAGTTCTTTTCTGGATGAGTCAAGCGGAAATCGGCTTTACACTGTAAATTATCTTGGCGAGGATTATCCAAAGTGTACATATCGCTCTTTTAACGACAGGTGGTCCTACTTCGGTAATATTACAACATATGACTGCGACCATTATTTCAGGGTTCCGATTGGCTATGACGGTGCAGTAATATCCTACCTGGATTATGGAAATACATGGGATGATGGAATGTATATATATGATGTTGCAGACAAAAACACCTTGTTTTTCCGCCTCGATGACTGTGAAAAGACGGGGAATGATATTCCCGTTCCTCACTTTGTCGAATATCAGGATTATATTCAGGCACGGTTTATAAAATCTGAGGAAATTTACGAATTTACCACTCACTGCGCTGAAACCGAAAACAGCCCTAAAACAACTGGAACTGTTGCCGTAACGGATTATCAGACCTTTGCTTTTGACGACACACATGAAGCAAAGGAAGGCTGCGAGTGGAAAACAGTGGAATTGCAGGCATCATTCGGAGACCAAAATGCAAATAACTATGATATTTTCTTATCTACTTTGAAAAGTGATTATTACTATGGAAGTACCTTTTGGTACACACTGTCGGAAGAAAGTGATGAAAACGGCTATTACACCTTCACCATCCGCTGGAACGGACAGGAATATGCGGAATGCAAATACCGCCGCACAAGTGAGTGGAACTGGCAGCCCGACAGCGCTGTCTGGAATTACACCTGTCAATGGGAGTTTCTGACACCTGCCGGCTATGACGGCTTATTTGTCGGCATGGCAGACACTATCGACTGCAACAATGGTGCGGAATATATCACTGCAAACTCACTATTGTTCCGACTAAATTAATTGGCCTTTGTTTGTTTTCTAGTATTGTGAAAAAAGGAGAGAACTATTATGAAATGTAAAAAATGCGGTGCAAAAACAACAATTGAAGACAATTTTTGCCCTGAATGCGGTGAAAAGTTATCTGTTGCACAGAAAAATTCAGGTTATATTGCAAAGCAGTATATTATTAAACATCCCAAATTGGCTTTTTCCGTTATTGCAGTTATTATCATTATTATTTTATGCGCAATATTCAAATACAAAGCTTTATTACCCGTTATCATGGTGCTTGTTGTAATTGTGGCCATTATTGTAAACCGTAAACTATTAGGGATAAGAAAGCACAAAAGTTCGCAGGAAGTCGCACAATGCATTCTGACAGACAACGATATTAACCGATTTTCCCAATACTTTGTCAACAGGGAAGAAAAATATGTATCTTCTTTAGGAAACGGTTATATTATGAATTACCTTGCAAGCGGAAATTTAAGCAAAGGATTTGCCGTAATTTCCAACAAAAGGGTCTATTTTCGTGGGAGTTGTTTTAGTGGACAGGGAAAAGCTCTTATTAAGACAGATGAGGAAAGAACTGTTGACATCAAAGATGTGACTGGAAGCGGATTTATCTATAGGCGGTATTTGGGAATTTTGCTGGGATTGCTTGCCGCGCTCGCAGTAATGCTTACCAGTTTTGGATGCAGTGTCCTGGGAATAGTTTCAGGATGGGAGAATATCGAGAATTATCAGACAAAAGCAGACAAAGTGAAAGCAACCATTGCTAAGATTGATGACAGTGAAAAAGTCATCCTTGTTATAAAGGAAGAGATTGAGGAAAACAATAAATTAATAGAGAAACTGGAAAATAAATTGTCGGAAAAAGAAATGCTGCAGTTTCAGATTTACCTGGAAAACACGGGCAATATACCCTTTGAAGAATTCTTATATAACACGGAAATCAATTATGCATATGAAGAATATCTCTGTCAATTAGACGATATCTTCTATAATAGCGAAATGTACCGTCTTTTGTGTGATTTATATGGGAAGGCATATTGGTTTGATAGTCTTTTTTATTTTGATATAGGCGTCACTGAAGAGGCTTTTGCCGCTCTGTGCAACCATGATTACTATGATTATTTAAATGGGAATAATATGCTTTCCTATCATACATACAATGGTGAATTGGCTTATTACGATAGCATGATATGGTATGTATCGTCTTTGGGAGTGCGCTATGAAGTTATTGCACTTGCATATCGCTCCATTGATTTATATGATGATGACGAAATTCTAGATTTATATTGGGAAATTATTGATTCCTCCCATGAGGATGTTCTCACAGACATACAATCAAGATTGAACAATGGAGAAGAAGAGGCATTCCAGGCGGCATATAGAGAATTTATCGAAAAGGTTGCTCCCTCCTATGCCGGCAGTGAAACCAGACTTTCCCTAGCGCAGATAGTTACTGATTATATAAAGACGCATCCGGATGCTCCTTTTGCCGATAAAATAGAAATACCGGTAATACCTACGGAATATGATACCGAAATAGGGGAACTCCGGACAGAAATCCAAGAACTGAAAGATTCCAACGAAAAATCCAAGTCCGAAATTGCAGAGTTACGGAGTTTGCAGTACGAACAATCCGACTATGAAAGGCGTTACAAAGAGGCTCAAAAAGAAACTTCCAAAGCTTTTACAATTACATCGTTAGTTACTGTAGCTGCAGGTCTGCTGGTTACCTTTTTAATTTCCTGCTTCCTCGTATTTCTTGACTACTTTAAAAAACGGAAAACCATGTTTCAGATTCAATATGCCGGCGGCTCTATCGCCTTTAACGTTTCCTACTATGCAAAAGCGGAAATTGATGACTTTCAGAAGCAGCTCAGGCGGACAAAAGATTTGGCGGAGGAATCGGCTGCAAAAGTTACTGTCACCGAACCGTCCGTACAACCGACGGCACAAAGCAGCATATCAGATGAATTACGGAAATACTCCGACCTTTTAAAAGAGGGGCTGATTTCACAAGAAGAATTTGACATTATGAAAAAAAATCTGCTGGGACTGTAGGTGGAACTTATGGAACTATTACATATTGAAGGTAAACTGAAAAACAAGTACTGCAGCATTCGCGTTTCGGATGAACTGTTTATGATAGAAGGGGACTTTTATTATCTTGTAAATAAAGAATTTTGCCCTGTAAAAAACAGCAGGGATACTTGCAGCATAAAAGATTACATGGGTTTGGGAAGCCTGAGCAAGCGCTCCCCCAAAAAACTGGTACAATTTGTTGTGTTTGCCTGTATTCTGGAATTGTTTAACATAATTGCGGGAAAACTGGGCGACTATCTCTTTTTTCTGGATACCAGCTGGACTTCCTGGTTTATAAATGCAGCGGTATTACTCTGTATTATCCAAGGTCTGCGCCTGTTCTTTTCAAAGAGAAAGGTAATAGAAATATCTTTTTTATCCAAGCGTTTCTGTGTGGATGAAAACCTGTTCCAAAAAACAAGTATTGACCGGCTGAACCAGATACTACTGAAGTTACGGTAATCTGGAGGAAAGATGTTCATCCCGCACCATTTTACTGTAAAACTATGTCCGTCTTAAATTTTTATCTTTCTTCACACACCTGAAAAATGTAGAACTTCAGGTAATAAGATGCGTCCGCCGCCCAAAGAATGGGATGGTCCGCCGCCTGCGTCCGGAACTCAACCTGACGCAGGCGTTTGTGCGCTCCTCTTGCCGCTTCTTCTATTGTCTTTTTAAAAAGCCCGGCGTCCATAAAATGAGAACAGGAACAGGTTGCCAGAAAACCGCCGTCTTTTACCAGCTTCATACCCCGCAGGTTAATCTCGCGGTACCCCTTTACCGCATTTTTAACGGAGTTTCGGGACTTGGTAAAGGCAGGCGGGTCCAAAATCACCACGTCAAACGCTTCTCCCTCCTGCTCCAGCTTAGGAAGCAAATCAAACACATCCGCACAGAGAAAGGAAACCTTGTCCTCAAGATGATTCAACTTTGCATTTTTTTCAGCCTGCGCAATGCCCAGCTCCGAAGCGTCCACACCCAGCACCTTACTTGCCCCTGCCATTCCGGCATTCAAGGCAAAAGAGCCTGTATGTGTAAAACAGTCCAGCACCTTTTTGTCGCTGCATATTTTCCGGATAGCGGCACGGTTATATTTCTGGTCAAGGAAGAAACCTGTTTTTTGCCCGTCTTCCACATCTACCAGATATCTGACGCCGTTTTCCACAATCTCCACCTGTGTGTCAAATGCTTCCCCGATAAATCCTTTGCGACGTTCCATGCCTTCCTGCTCACGCACTTTTGCGTCGCTTCTCTCATAAATGCCCCTGATGCAGACGCCGTCTTTTGCTAACACCCTTTTTACGGCTTCCAATATATTTATTTTCAACTTGTCTATACCGAGCGCCAAAGACTCCACCACCAGTACATCGGCAAACTTGTCCACCACAATACCGGGAAGAAAATCCGCCTCCCCAAAAATCAAACGACAGCTTCCGGTATCCGTTACTTGCTTTCGGTAGTCCCATGCATCCTGTACCCTTCTCTCCAGGAAAGCATCATCAATCACAGTCCCCTTTTTGCGGGACAATATCCTTACCGTCAGCTTTGATTTTGTGTTTATAAACCCATATCCCAAAAAGAAACCGTCAAAATCATGCACGGTTACAATATCCCCATTTTCAAACCTTCCTGTAATAGATTCTATTTCATTGTTATAAACCCACGCGCCGCCCGACTTTAAAGCGCGGCCCTCACCCTTTTTCAATGTTACAATTACATCATACACGACCGTTTCCTCCCTTTTTCTGTCTATTATTATATCTTTTCGGTTCGGTTAAAGCAATAAAAATTGAATTTCCACATTTTGCACTGCGGCAGCCCCGGCGTGCATTTGTTCCAACAGGACGCGTTCCCACTCGGGTAAAAACGCAGTGGTACATAAGAGGTTGAAAAACAACCTCTAAGTACCAGCGTTTTTACACGGTCCTTTATGGAATCAAATGCACGCCGGGGCTGCCGCAGTGCAAAATGTGGAAACTCTACCCCATAAAAATCTTGACATCCCCGCCCGCTTAGTGTATTATTTTAATGTTCAACTGATTCGATGCGTGGCTCAGCTTGGTAGAGCGCTACGTTCGGGACGTAGAGGTCGCAGGTTCAAATCCTGTCGCATCGACTCTTCTTTAAAAGTTCCTGTTTTAGGAGCTTTTTTGATTTGATTGTAAATATTTCCCCGAAGTAAAAATTTCAAATTTGTAACCTTTCCTGTTATTTCAAATACCCCTATACAGAAAGGATGATTTTCATATGCATATTGAAGATTTGACACCTGAACAGTCTATAACGCTTCTGGTTACCGTGGGAGACCAGAAACTGGAATTTCCTTCCCTTGTGCTGGATTTTATTCCTCGAAAGCATATGATTCTTGCAGCGCCGGTTTTAAAGAATGATAAAATTATATCTTTTAGCGGAAAAGGCATAACCGTACACCTCGTAGTTTCTTTTTCAGATAAAAAACCACACATTTTTTACAATGTTACGATACAGACAGCCAAAAGAGAAGATGGTACTTTTTGCTATATGATAGCTTCTGAGGAAGAGAGCAAAGAATTTAACCGGCGGGGCGCTTTCCGCTGTTTTGTCGGAATTAACGCGCTTATCTTTGTCGGGACATATAAGGATGGCATAAGGGGAAACATTAAAGATGTCAGTACAACAGGTTTCTCGTTTACGTCTTATGAAAGAAACAAAGAATTTAAAAAATTTGACGTAGTGCAGACGGAATTGAATGATTATATAGAAGAAACAGGGCAAAAATATTCTTTTACTCTTTACGGCACTATTGTGAGAAGCTATTCACTGGAAAACAATATTGTTGTATATGGATGCCAGTTTGGTAACAAAATACCCTCCTTGGAACGATATCTTATGGAAAAAGAACGTATCCGGCTCCAAAAAAGCAGGGGCGCTAACAATTTTCCCCTAAAATAAAATGAATGACAGGAGTAATCTGATAACTATGGACGGTTTACAAAGAAGACTTCACATCATCGAATTATTACATACACAGGTGGCGCCTATATCCGGCACCGAACTGGCTAAAAAATTTTGTGTCAGCCGTCAGGTGATTGTACAGGATATCGCCCTGCTCCGCGCCGAAAACCGTAATATCCTTTCCACAAACAAAGGATATATCCTGTTTCAGGCCCAATCCAAAGACCGCTCTTACAGGGAGGTTCTTTTTGTCAGGCACACCAAAGAACAGATACTGGATGAAATGTCCTCCATTGTGGAATTGGGAGGACGGATGCTGGATGTTTCCATTGACCATGATATATACGGCCAGATTCGGTGTGACCTTGTAATCAACAATCTGGAAGACGCAAAAGAGTTTGTCCAAAAAGCTGAAAAAAGCAGTTCCAAACCCCTTTGCGCCCTGACGGAAGATTATCATTACCATACTATCGCAGCCCCTTCCCAAAAAGCCATGGAGCTGATAAAATCAGACTTAAGCAAAAAAGGGTATTTGCAATAATACCCTTTATCAGATTTACACCTTCCGGATAGTGTCATACATTTCAGGACGCCTGTCCCGAAATACTCCCCAGCTCATTCGCCCTTCCTCTACAGCATCCAAATCGAAGGTATGGCACAATACCTTCTCGGATTCCCTGTCCGCGCTTTCCATGATTTCCCCTGTTTCATCGGTAATAAAAGAAGAACCGTAAAATATAAGCGACGAATCCTGGTTGTTGTTTTCGTGTTCCGGGATTACATCCTCCCTTCCCACACGGTTTGCAGCAACCACCGGCATCATATTGGCAGCACTGTGCCCCTGCATACACCGGCGCCACTGCGGCATACTGTCGCAGGATAAAATCGGTTCAGAACCGATAGCAGTGGGATACAGCAGAATTTCTGCCCCCATCAGCGCCATACAGCGGGCAGCTTCCGGAAACCACTGGTCCCAGCAGATGCCCACCCCGATTTTTCCGTATTTTGTTTCCCAAACCTTAAATCCGGTGTCCCCCGGTGTAAAATAAAACTTTTCCTGATAAAAATGGTCATCGGGAATATGCGTCTTTCTGTAAGTACCCAGCACCGTTCCGTCCGCATCTATCATAGCCACCGTATTGTAAGTGGTATTGCCCGCACGTTCAAAAAAACTGATGGGCAGTACCACAGAGAGTTCCTTTGCCACCTTGCGGAAACGAATCACAGCCGGGTTTTCTTCCAAAACGGAAGCCAGCTTATAAGAATCATATCTTTTTTCCTGACAAAAATACCACGTTTCAAACAACTCCGGCAAAAGAATGACATTGGCTCCCTTCTTTGCTGCTTCCCTGACCAGCCTTTCTGCCGCGTTTATATTTTCTTCCCTGCTTCTGTTACAAAACATCTGCACTGCCGCAATCGTTATTTTTCTCATTTTTCCTCCATTCCGAACTGCATTTTGCGCATGATTCTTACCTTCCCGGTATCTGCTGGGTAATACAATGGATATTTCCGCCTCCAATAAGAATATCCCTTGCATAAATCTGTACTACTTCCCTGTCTGGAAAAAGCCCCTGCAATATCTTTCTTGCAGCTTCATCCGTATCCTCTCCAAAACCCGGCATGACAACAGCCTTATTGGCAATATAAAAATTGACATAGGAAGCGGCCAGCCTGTCCCCCGGCTTTCTGGTGGGTTCATCATCACATAAATCAAGTCCTTCGCATTCCTCTTCCTTTATGCAGACCGGCTTCGGCAAAGGAAGCTTATGAACCTTCAGTTTTCTCCCCCGGGCATCTTTTTGTCCTGACAAATACTCCAGACAGGCAAGGGACAGGGAATATTGCGCGTCCTCCTTATCCTCCGTCCATGAAAGCACAACCTCTCCCGGCGCCGTGAAGGCACAGATGTTGTCCACATGTTCATTGGTTTCGTCCAGATAAATGCCTCTCGGCAGCCACAATACTTTTTCTGCACCCAGAAAATCTTTTAATGTTCCTTCTATTTCTTCCCGGCTCAAAGACGGATTCCTTCCCTTGCTCAAAAGACAGCTTTCCGTCACCATAACCGTGCCTTCGCCGTCCGTATGGATGGAGCCGCCTTCCAGTATAAAATCCCGCTTATCATACACGTCCACATCATATAAATCACAAACTTTTCGTGCCATCCGGTTATCCTTATCCCAAGGAAAATAAAGACCGTCAGTAAGACCGCCCCACGCATTAAATCCCCAGTCAATTCCCCTTATCTTACCCTCCGTGTTGACCACAAAAGTAGGCGCATAATCCCTTGCCCACGCATCGTTGGAGGACATCTCCGCCACGCGGATATGGGAGGGCAGAACAGCCCTTGCATTTTCATACTGCTTATCACTTGCCAGAACAGTTACCTTTTCGGATTGGGCTATTGCGCAGGCCACCTGCACAAAAGCTTTTCTCGCCGCATAGCCCCCGTACTGCCAGGAATCCGCCCGTTCCGGAAAAATCATGATACATCCGGTATGCGGCTCAAATTCCGCCGGCATACGAAACCCGTCCGCATATGGTGTAGAATCTTTGATGATGTTCATTGTATCTGTCCTTTCTCCATCAAAACCTAAAAACTATGGCCGCCTCCGCCTCCGCTACTGCTTCCGCCGCCTCCGCCCCAACCGCTACTGCTGCTCCCTCCGCTGCTTCCGCCTCCGCTTCCGGAACTGACAGGGCTGTAATCGCGTGTTTTATGAGTAAATACTGCTGTCGGTTTGGTGTAGGAAAACCGTCTCGGAATATTTTCCATGATTTCCTTCTCCCCCGGTTTTCTTAACCGGGATAAGAAACTGACAAAGCCAAAATTTAATAAAAGCGCCAATATCGCCGCCAACAGACCATTGCTGATATACTTCATGGGTTGTGCAATCTTTTGCCCCTTCAATAAAGAAAGCATCTGTTCAAACGCTTTGCTTGCACAATCAAAATAGTCTTCATCGGAAGCATACCGGTATACATTGTCCGTAATGGTATTTGCATACGCAGTGGTAATGACCTTGTATACAGCTCCGTCACTGTGAATCCAGATATTACGGTTATCCATGTCTATCAGAAACAGAGTGCCGCTATCCGTGCCAAATTGAATCTGATAATAATTTCTTGCATATCTTTCCGTATCTGTGAAATTGTTATCAATAGTCTTAAATGCTGCATTGCCATAGGCAGTAATTTCCTGAAGCAGGACAAACAGCTGCCTTTCTTCCTCTTCGGAAAGCAGGAATGCGTCATCCTCCATCACAGCCCTGTATCCGGTTTCCGTGTTCACATAGGACGACTCTGCATGGCAGATTACCCCGCTCCACAAAAATACAGTCGCGAAAATACTTATGGCAGCAAACAGGTGAAAACAAAACTTACGCAATGTCATCACCTCCTCTTCTGTTAAACTGCGGCAGTTTACGCGTAGTAAGCACATTATATCTGCCTATAATATCCATCAGGTTCCAGATTACCGCGCACAACGCAGCAATTGCCCCACCGTAATAGTACAGGTCGGAAACCGGATGAATCAACAGAATAAACAGGGAAAGCAAAATGACTGCTGCCGGTTTTACCAGACATGAAAATATATCCTTTAAAGATAGCTCCATCTTTTGTATCTTTGGCCGCATTATAATACCCGCAAAAAGCAGCAGGGCAATCATTCCCGTTACCAGTCCACTGCCCCCACGGACCAGTTCCATTAAGAATATCGGCTGTAAAGCCATACATGACAGGATGGTAGCAAAAATGGTAAAAAAGATACCTCCAACCGAACTTCCCGTGCTCTTTTTCCTATGCCCTGTATCCGAATAATACATCCAACCTTTATTTTTACATCTTTTATAAACAAGTCCCTTGTCATCTTCCCCGGATTCTTTCCTTCGGATATGTGTCATCTGCACACCGGAAATCACACCGCAGACAAGGGCAAGCAGAATAGACAGCCAAAGCAGTATATTGGGTTTTACTGTAAAGAAAATATTTAATAGAAAAAATAACGGCAAAGCAAGTATCAGAGAACCTATTATGTATTTTTTCCTGTCCACCGGCAAATCTGCCGCTGCTTTTCCGGTCTGCCCGTTTACCACCGCATAGGCTACCCTGTCCTTGTTCCGGTAAGAAAGAAACCATACCGGAAGCATAACCAAATCTTGATTGGTACATCCGGGGCGAAGGGCATTTTTCAGAGAATACTCATTTTTGTCGTCAACATGATACCACTTGCATACAATATTTTTGGACATATAACGAAAACCATCATCCAGCACCATATCCTGTGCTTCATTCTGGTAAACCCATCTATCCACATCACCGGTATCCGCATAAAATCCGCTCAGAAAAGACGGTGTAAACGGTTTTTCCTGTGTCAGGTCAAAAGGCGCAATGGCGCTGCTCAGGGTATCGGAAAAAGCTGCAGAGGCATCATAGGAAATCCCCTGATAGGAAGCGTCCACATAGCTTTTCAGGGTATAATGTTTTGTATGCAGGTAATCACCTCTCCGGTGGCTTCTGCTTCCGCTAAAAGAAATTTCTCCTTTGTTTTCAAAGGAATAAATCCAATATGGCATGTAAATTCCCCTGAATTTTTCTATATGCTCTGCCTTCTTCAATTCCCTTGGCGCAAAAATGGCCCGACGCATCATTTTTACATATGCTTTTTTACAATCCTCTTTTGTCCTTGTAAAAGGAATGATTCTTTCAGGACGCTTTTCTTTTCTGATACGGCTGTCCAGTATGGCCGCTGTTCCGCAAAAACTGCAAAAAGTTGCCGCTGTCGTATCTTCGCTTAGAATTTTCCCACCGCATTGGCGACAAGTAAAGACCGTGACATGATACTCCGTGGTTTCCTCCGCATCTTTTTCCTTATTAAAACTGTACGGGTCCACCATGGTATTGCAATGGCGGCACAATAACTGCTGACAGGCAATGTCAAATTGCAGGTTATCGGCACAATTCGGGCATTCATACATAGTAAGTTCCTTCCGTTTTTAAGATAACCTGTTTTTAAAGTCCGCATATCCAAACTTTTTAATCAGGCGGTAATTTCCGTTTTTCTCTTTCAGAATAATAGCCGGCAGGGGCATTCCGTTAAAGGTATTGTTTTTTACCATGGAGTAAATTGCCATGTCTTCAAATACCAGCTTGTCACCTTCTTTTAAGGGAACATCAAAAGAATATTCCCCGATAATATCCCCCGCAAGACAAGTAGGTCCTCCCAAACGGTAATTCCACGTTTTTTCGCCCGGATTACCGCTGCCTGCAAGAGGCGGCCTGTAAGGCATCTCCAGCACATCCGGCATATGACAGGCTGCCGAAGTATCCAATATGGCAATATCCCCGCCGTTATGCACAATTTCCAGTACCGTGGTGACAAGAAATCCGGCATTTAATGCAACGGCCTCCCCCGGCTCTAGATATACCGAGAGTCCATACTTTTCCTGTATACCCTTAATGCATTTTTCCAGTGTTTCCATATCGTAACCGGGTTTCGTGATATGATGCCCGCCCCCGAAATTAAGCCATTTCAATTTAGTGAAAAAACGGCCGAATTTTTCTTCCACCTCCGAAAGTGTTTTTTCCAAATCATCCGCATCCTGCTCACAGAGCGTATGGAAATGCAATCCATCTATCTGCCCCAGCCACTCCTCTCCATCTCTGCTGCATTTTTCAAGAAATGATTCCTGTGTTACGCCAAGCCGGGATATGGGGGCACAGGGGTCGTAAATGGCATGTCCCTCCTGTGTCGAACATTCGGGGTTGATGCGAAGTCCCACCTCTTTCCCCAATGCCTTTGCTTTTTTTGCATACTTTTCCGCCTGTTTTATGGAATTAAACACAATGTGGTCGCTGTATTTTAATATCTCGTTCATTTCATCTTCCCGGAACGCAGGGGCATATACATGGTTTTCACATTGCTTTCCCTGTCTGTTTAGCGGAAGAACCATCTCCTCATACCCCAGCCTTGCCTCATAAAGACCGCTTGCGGTGGTGCCTGTCAGATATCTCCCAATCAACGGATACAGCTCAAACATGGAAAAGGCCTTCTGTGCCAGCAAAATTTTTGCCTTTGTCCTGTCCATGACACCCTTTAATATTTCCAGATTCTTTTCCATTAGGGCTTCATCCACCACATAACAAGGCGTCGGCAAATCCTTCCACTCCATGCGCGCCCTCCTTCTTCTTTCAAAAAATTTTGGATGGGAAAATTCCTCTGTAACTTCCATAAGGCAAACAGTATAAAAGAAATTTACAAACGGACTTGCCCCACCCAAATCCGATTAATCTACCAAAACCGGGTTTTCTTCCACTTCCCAGGGAAGTCCCCATTTGTTTAACGCTTCCATGAACGGGTCCGGGTCAAACTCTTCTACATTAAAGACGCCCGGCTTTTTCCAGATACCTTCCATTACCATCATGGCGCCTATCATGGCAGGAACACCCGTGGTATAAGAAATGGCCTGAGACTCCACTTCCTTAAAGCATTCCTGATGGTCGCATACATTGTAAATGTATACGGATTTTTCCTTGCCGTCCTTTATACCCGTGAAAATGCAGCCTATATTGGTTTTACCCACTGTACGGGGGCCTAAAGAAGCCGGGTCCGGCAGCAGCGCCTTTAAAAACTGAATCGGCACAATCTCCCTGCCTTCATACACAATAGGAGCCGTGGACAACATCCCCACATTTTCCAGACATTTCATATGGGTGAGATAGCTTTCCCCGAACGTCATAAAGAAGCGGATGCGCTTCACGCCGGGTATATTTTGTGCCAAAGACTCGATTTCTTCATGGTGTAAAAGGTACATATCCTTTTTTCCCACTCCGGCAAAATGGTACTCGCGTTTGATTTCCATGGGTTTGGTTTCCACCCATTTTCCGTTTTCCCAATAAGAACCGTTGGCAGATACTTCACGCAGATTAATTTCGGGGTTAAAGTTGGTTGCGAAGGGATAACCGTGGTCACCTCCGTTACAGTCAAGAATATCAATATAATGAATCTCATCAAAATAGTGCTTCAGGGCATATGCCGAAAAAACACTTGTAACACCCGGGTCAAAGCCGCTGCCCAAAATTGCAGTCAATCCTGCATTTTTATAGCTATCCCGGTACTTCCACTGCCATGAATAATCAAAATATGCAGTAAATCCTTCTTTTTTACATCTCTCCTCATAAATCGCACGCCATTTGGGGTCCTCTGTATCCTCCGCTTCGTAGTTTGCAGTATCCACATAATCCACACCGCAGGCAAGACACGCATCCATAATTGTCAGGTCCTGGTAAGGCAGCGCAAGGTTCAAAACTACCTTAGGGTTCACCTTTTTTATTAAGACAATCAGCTCTTCGGTATTGTCCGCATCCACCTTTTCGGTGGTAATTTTTGCTTTTGTTCCCTTTTCCTCCAATTTCACCTTTAAGGCGTCACATTTTTCCACTGTACGGCTGGCTATGCAGATTTCATCAAAAACTCCTGCATTTTGTGCACATTTCTGAATGGCAACCGAAGCCACCCCGCCGCAACCAATCACTAAAATCTTTCCCATGCTTTTCCTCTTCTCTCTTTCTTAATATTTTTAATTCGATGCATTCTCCAATGTGAGACATAAAACTTCTTCACAAAATACCCTTTGGCATGAATGTTTGAAGTTCTTCTCACATTTCTGCCTGGCGAAGCAGATTTTCCACATACGCCGGAAGTGAAAATGCGCCTGCATGCAGCTTTGGCGTGTAATACTTTGTCTGAAGTCCCAGCATCTTCCATGCAACCCCGTCAAAATCATGTACAGGATGGTATTTTTTGGAGGCAAAGCCAAACAGCCAGTGTCCGGAAGGGTATGTAGGAATATGCGCCTGATAAACCCTGCTGATAGGGAAACTTTCCACGATTCGTTTGTGGGCCCGCAGACAGGCTTCCGCATCCGACTCATAAAAAGGGCTTTCATGCTGATTCACCATGATACCATCCTCTTTTAAGGCCTTATAGCAATTACCGTAAAACTCTTTTGTAAAAAGTCCTTCTCCCGGTCCGAACGGGTCAGTAGAATCCACAATAATGACATCATACTCCTGCTTTTTGGAACGGACAAAGCGAAGCCCGTCCTCAAAATAAAGATGCACTCTTTCATCGTCAAACCGGCATGCCGTCTTAGGCAGGTACTTTTTACAGACATCCACCACAAGGGAGTCTATCTCTACCATATCTATGCATTCCACACCGGCATATCTGGTCAGCTCCCGGATAACCCCGCCATCCCCTGCGCCGATGACCAGTATTTTCTTTGCGGACGGATGTACCGCCATCGGAACATGAGTAATCATTTCATGATAAATAAATTCATCCTTCTCCGTCAGCATCATATAACCGTCAAGAGTCAGAAAACGGCCAAACTCTTTTGATTCAAAGACATCAATGCGCTGAAAATCACTTTGCCCGCTGTAAAGCTGCTTATCCACCTTGATGGACAGTTTTACATTTGGCGTGTGCGCTTCCGAAAACCATAATTCCATGATGCTTCCTCCTTCAAAGTTACGGTTCAGCCTTCGGCTAAACTATAACATTTATGCACACAAAATGAGTTTTCAACTCATTTTGGCGCCCATAAGTCTCGTAAAATTGCATAAAATGCAATTTTGGCTTCGCGATGCCGTATAGCCAAACTGTTACCCCTCAAAACCATACTTCTTTTAATACATTGAGTTTCTCTATGGCTGTGTCCTCCGGTCCCGTCATGGAGCAGCCCTTTTCCTTCGCATAAGAGATATAATCCAGTATATTTTTTGTAATCTGTTCACCGGGCGCAAGAATCGGAATCCCCGGCGGATAGCACATCACAAACTCACTGCAAACGCGCCCTTCCGTCTTATGAAGCGGCAGGGATTCTTTCGGTGCATAAAATGCCCGCTGGGGGGAAACCGCCACTTTTGGCTCAATGTATTCCTGTGTAAACATACCGCTTCCGTCCTTTTTATACTTTCTGTGAATTTCCATAAGGGCGCTTACCAGACGTTCCACTTCCCGTTCCCTGTCACCAATGGAAATATAGGCCAGTATATTTGCAATATCTCCCAGTTCCACCTGAATATCATACTCATCACGCAAAATATCATAAACTTCTATGCCGGCAAGTCCCAGCCCAAGTGTGTTGACCGTCAGTTTTGTCCTGTCAAAATCAAAAATACTGTCACCGTTTATCATTTCCGCCGAATAGGCATAATAGCCGCCAATGGCATTAATTTCTTTTCTGGCATATTCTGCCAGTGCAGTGACTCTTGCAAACGCTTCCCGCCCTCCCAATGCAAGATTTTTTCTGGAGATATCAAGACTTGCCAGAAGCAGGTATGAGCCGCTTGTGGTCTGGGTCAGATTGATAATCTGCCTGACATAGCCGGGATTTACGGTTTTCCCTCCAACCAGAAGAAAAGAACTCTGGGTAAGGCTGCCTCCGGATTTGTGCATGCTGACTGCCGCCATATCTGCACCTGCCGCCATAGCGGAAACCGGCATGTTTTCCCCAAAGTAAAAATGCGTTCCATGAGCCTCATCCGCAAGCACCAGCATCCCATACTGATGCGCCAGCTTTACAATGCTTTGCATATCAGAGCAGATGCCGTAATAAGTAGGATTGTTCACTAAAATGGCTACTGCATCGGGATTTTCCCGTATCGCCGCCTCCACTTGTCCTACTTTCATGCCAAGTGCAATTCCCAGCTTTTCATCCATGTCGGGATTCACATAAACCGGAATGGCTCCGTTTAACACCAGCGCATTGATAACACTTTTATGCACATTGCGCGGTAAAATTATTTTATCGCCCTGCTTACAGGCGCTCAGAACCATGCTCTGTACGGAAGAAGTCGTTCCTCCCACCATCAAAAATGCATATTTGGCTCCAAAAGCGTCCGCTGCAAGTTCTTCCGCTTCTCTGATGACGGAAACCGGATGGCACAGATTATCCAGACATTTCTGGGAATTCACATCAAGTCCTACACACTGCTGACCCAAAAGCCCTACCAATTCCGGGTTCCCCCGTCCCCTCTTATGTCCCGGTACATCAAAAGGCACGATTCTGTTTTTTCCGAATTTTTGCAACGCCTCAAAAACAGGCGCCTTCTGCTGATTTAATCTTGACATAATGCCGTCCTTCTAAAAAATATTCCGCCCGCTGAAAATCTCAATCATTTCCCTGCGAAGACTGTCAGTTATCTCCAGCCTTTTTTTCGGGGGCAGTTCATAAACATCACTGTTAAACAGATAATTCTGTAAATCAATTTCCTTGATTAGCATTTTCGTATGGAAAATATTTGCTTCATACACATTGATATCCACCGCATCATAATGCCTTAAGGTTTCCTCTTCAATGTAATCTTGTATGGACGTAATTTTGTGGTCCATAAACAGCTTCTGTCCACCCACGTCCCTGGTAAAACCCCTTACATGGTAATCCATCGTGATAATATCTGAGTCAAAAGAGCCAATCAGATAATCCAGCGTGGAAAGAGGTGAGATTTCCCCGCATGTCGCCACATTGATGTCCACTCTGAAGGTTGCCAGACAGGTCTCCGGGTGGTACTCCGGGTAAGTGTGCACCGTAATATGACTTTTATTCAAATGTGCCAGAATTGTTTCACCGGGATTTTCCGTAATCACCGAACCGGCAGGCACCATCGAGCCTTCCGCAATCAATATGGTTACGGACGAACCCTGCGGGTCATAATCCTGACTGGAAATATTTAATACAGTGGCGCCTATCATATCCGTCACATTCGTTAAAATCTTTGTAAGGCGTTCTGAATTGTATTGTTCGTCGATATAGGCAATATAATCCTTTTGCTCCCGCTGTGTCTTTGCATAACAAACATCATAAATATTGAAACTCAGAGATTTGGTCAGATTGTTAAATCCATACAGTTTCAGCTTATCACTCATGCCTGTTCCTCTTTTCTTCGTATAAAAAGTGTCTGTGGCTTACAAAACAAAAAAAGCAAGCAATGCATCACCATTACTTGCTCATCATGTTTTTATTCTTCTTCATTGTATGCTTAAAGTCCGGCGCATCAACGCTTGGGGATACGCTTTCCCTTCAATGAAACTACTGTTGCAATGAAGTATCACAAAAAACAGATATTGGGTTTAGAGTCTATATAGCAAATATTTTACTTTTACTACTCTTATTGACCGTTTCACAAGTTAGATGTGCAAATGCACCGGTTTATAGTAACCAACTTATAAAATTTGAGCTTTTAACTCAATCAATAAGGCAACGAAGTTGCCAATCGGCAGTTGACCCGGCTGTCCGTCTGGCCTTAACTTGCTGCGCACATATGCAGGAAGTGGTCGAAAATATTTGCATGGAAGACAACACCAATACCGCTTTCCATACAATTATGACTATAGCATAGGAAAGCGGGTACGTCAAATATTTTTTACTGGAGTTTCGATATGGGGGTTCGTCATTTCGCATTGGGGCAGCCGGAGCGTGCATTTGTTCCAACAGGACGCGTTCTCACTCGGGTAAAAACACAGCGGCACATAAGAGGTTAAAATACAACCTCTAAATGCCGGTGTTTTTACACGGTCCTTTATGGAATCAAATGCACGCTCCGGCTGCCCCAATGCGAAATGACGAAATTCAAATTATTATAACAGCATTATGCCGTAAAACCACTCAAATAAAACAGAAAAAACTATCATTACTATGCTTATGATTATGCCTGCGATACTCAAACCTTTAACCGTCTTAACAGAACCCTCGGAAACACTGCCGGTGCGGCATTTTCGCAATCCGATTACACTGAATATAATGCCAAAAAGCGGAATGAAAAAGGCAAATATTAATCCTAAAATACCCAAAATCATTCCGGACGATGAGTTTACCGGCGCGCCATACTCACAACTCGGGCGGACAACTACCGGAACACTTGACGGATTTACCGTGGACGGCATTCCTCCTACAGGCGGCTGTGGATGTGTGGTGTATTGTCCTGACGGCTGCTGTCCGGGATAACCGGCTGACTGCCCCCTTGATTGCTGCGCAAAAGAAACAGAAGGCACCGGCTGATGGTGCAGCGGGTCCTGTCCGATGCTTCCGGTATGTATGGCGCCGGAATGGCTCCTCAGGTTCTGTATCAATCTGTTTATGCCATCCTTGTACTCTTTTCCGCTCCTTCCCGCACTCAAGCCGCTCAGGTTCATTTCATTTCCAAAGGGATTTTTTAACCATGCTTCTATGTGTAAAATACCGCTTGCATAATTCCACTTAAAGTATCTGGTTTTCCCGTGACTGTCCGTACATTGATATACCGGTTCACCTTCCCAGTCTCCCCGGGAAAAACGATTATGGTAGATATAATCCTCCATAACCATGCTGACTACGTCAAAAGGCTGGTTTATTCCTGCATCTTCAATGTATCTTGCCATAGTTTATCCTCCTAAAAATGTTCATCAATAAATTTTATGTACTCTTTTTTTGCCACATTCTCCTGATGTTCCTTGTACCAGACAAATGATTCCATAAGCCCCTGCCGCAAATCTTTCTGCACAGGCAGAATCCGGTTTTGCTTTTCTACATTCAGGACATAGCCGTAATTGTAAAAACAGAAAAAGTCCCGCCAGTTTTCATGGTCTTTCACATGCACGGTATTTAAACTTTGTCCCACAATATCATAGCAGATTTGCACAAATCGGTTAATGTCAACTATTTCACTGTTTCCCACATTTATAATATGTTCTTTGGGATGGGTCAACAAAATCTGTTCCATAACCTTGCACAAATCTTCCACGTGGAAAAACTGCAGCGGCATTTTGCCGTCACCCGGTATGTAAAATGCACGCCCCTGCATGGCACAGTCAAAGACAAAGGGCTCCCTGTAAAGGTTCTGCATGGGGCCGTACAGATAAGGCGGCCTTAAAATATATGCATCCGGGCGGTTGTGAAGCAAAAACTGTTCTGCCTTTATTTTGTTTTGTCCATACTCTCCCCAGACAGCATTCTCTCCGACAGGCTCTTCCTCACAAAACGGTTGTGGAAAGGTTTCCGGATAAACGGCACTGGAACTGATAAAAATATAATCTCCGATTTCCCCTGCCCCTGCAAGCAAATCCCGGATATCTTCCTCATCATATGCGGTAATGTCCAAAATTGCATCAAAGGAGTACTCCTTCAGGCAGTTTCCCAGAGCATGTCTGTCCGCACAGATTACTTTTGCCCCTGCAGGCTGTTCATGCCTTCCCCTGTTCAATACATAAACCTCATAATCCCTTGCAGCAAACCATTCTGCCGCAAACTTACTGACAAAAACACTTCCTCCGGTAATCAATATTTTTTGCATGTTAATTCCCTTTCCTTCTCTGCTTTGTCCGCAATGCGCAGACATAAATCTAAACCTATGTCTGCCATCAATATTTTTACGTGTTCATTATAACATTAATGCCTTGTTATTTCTATTCTTTTGCTTTATAGTAGTAATCAGAAAATCAAAGGACAGGGGGAAAGTTTAATGGGTTTTATAATTTCCTTGGCAATTATATCTTTTATCATCGGTCTTCTTTGTTTTATATGCAGTCTGATAAACGTATACCGGTTTAAGGATGAAGTGGATGCTGTTATTACAGGGATAGAATTTGCCAGCCAGAATAATCAAAGAAGCTCTACCGATGATTATCCTACAGGCTACGTCTCTGTCAAGTATAAATATAAAGGGTTAATCATGAAATCCAAAGTAAAATCCAATGCACAGATAGGCTCAACAATCAAAATCCGGGTCAATCCCAAGAAACCCAATCAATGCTGTCGGCCGCGCCCTTATTTTGAAGGATTGATTGTATGCAGTATTTTCTCTGCATTTCTGATATACTGCTGCATTAAAGCAAAATGCTCATAAAAAACAGCCCTGCAACGGGCTGTTTTTCATTTTGAACTTAAGTTACATCTGCACGTTATTGTACTGCGTGGGCTGTTCCTGCTGTCCTTTCGTAAACAGGTTCTTAAATTTGCTGGAAAGCTTGCAGAGTTTATCGTACAAATCAAAGGTTATCTGGGTAGTAGGCGCCACTTCCATGTAAGACACCATCATTTTAACCATCATGTAGCTGTCCACAAAGGAACTTCTGATAACTGCCGCAAACATAATGCCGATAAAAAGGGCAAATATCCAGCTTACGCCAAATGCTGAAAAAATAGCTGTGAAGATAACAAACGGAAGCAGCCATGCCAGTACGGATATCCCCACAACAATCAGGGCGGTCACCGCCGCATCTTTTAAAAGCTTTTTCCAGTTCTGGAAATAAATCACCACGCCGTCTGCCGCGCTTTTAAACGCCGACTGTTCCTTATGTAAAAAAGTATAACCAAGACAGCACTCATCAACATAACCCAATGCTATCTGGACGAACATTTTTGCAAAAGATACCACAATACTCACACCCGGAATACCGCCCAGCACATTGTCAATCTTTTGCAATCCACTCTGCAACTGGCTTACCGCACCGCTTACCAGTCTGTCTACAACAAAGTAAACATTTGTAGTGGCAAAGCGTTCCTTTACCATACTCTTGGCAGCTTCCAACTGGTTATCCGGCAGGCTTCCTGTTGTAACCGCCGTTGTTACCATGGCAATGTGTCCCGCTTTCAGCATGTAGCCAAAGTATCTTTGTACCCATACAAAAACGCCGCATACCAGAAAAAGCCACAGCCAGAATGCAATTGCCACGCCGCCTCCTTTGCCGAGACTGCCGATTGCCAGAAAGATTGCCATGGTAATCAATGAGAATAATATCATTGCGCTGCCTAAGGCAAGCTTCAGCCAGACAAACTTCATTGTTTTTAAATATACGTCTTTTGTTTTCATTTTCTCCCTCCATAATGAAAATTTATGCAAATTATCAGGAACAATTTCATTATAACAGGGTATCTTTATGAAAATCTATTACAAATTATGCACTTTTTATGCATTTATTAGCATATGTTGCGCACGTTAGCCTATTACTACTGTTTGCTGACATCAGTTTCCAATATAATCTTCCTGATGGGAAGAATACGGCCGGGGGATACGGAAAGTTCATCAACTCCCATTTTTAGAAATGTCTGCGTAAGAGAAGTATCCGCACCCAGCTCGCCACAGATGCCTGCCCAGATGCCTGCCCTGTGCGCATTGTCCACCACGGTCTGAATCATCCGCAGGATAGCAGGATGATGGGAATCGTAAAAATCATCCAGTTCGGGATTCTGCCTGTCAATTGCCAGGGTATACTGCGTCAAATCATTGGTTCCTATACTGAAAAAGTCCACTTCTTTTGCCAGTTCATCACTCATCATGACTGCTGCCGGGGTTTCTATCATAATGCCTTGTTCTACCTCCCCGTATGCAATGCCCTGCCTATCCAATTCTTTTTTTACCTCTGACACTATCTCTTTTATTTTCCTTACTTCTTCCACAGAGATAATCATGGGATACATTATGGCGATGGTGCCGTATGCGCTTGCCCGAAAGATTGCCCTTAACTGGGTTTTAAATACCTCCGGCCGGGTAAGGCAGATACGGATGGCGCGGAGACCCATTGCCGGGTTTTCTTCATGCGCAAGCTGAAAATAGTCCGCCTGTTTATCCGCCCCGATATCCAGCGTCCGAATAATGACCTTCTTTCCCGCCATGGTTTCCGCCACCGTTTTATATACTGCAAACTGCTCTTCTTCCGTTGGGTAATCATCTTTTTCCAGATAAAGAAATTCACTTCTGAAAAGACCTATGCCGCCTGCATCATTCTGCATCACCATGGCTAAATCTTTGCTGTTTCCTATATTCGCATAAAGCTGTACTTTTTTACCGTCCAAAGTAATATTATCTTTTCCGCGAAGGGTTAAAAGCAGTGCCTTTGTCTCCTCTTCTTCCTTTCTCCTATGCTGCATGGTTTTTAAAAGCGCTTCTTCCGGTTCCACATAAAGAATGCCTTTTGCCCCGTCTATTACGGCAAGTTTTCCGTCCACCTCGTCAAGCGCAACCGGTGTGCCGATAAGCGCCGGGATATTCATGGTTCTTGCAAGAATGGCAGTGTGTGAGTTGAGGGAGCCGTGTACCGTGACAAATGCAAGCACTTTGTCCTTATCAAGCTGCACGGTTTCACTGGGCGCAAGGTCATCCGCCGCAATGATTACCGGCTCTTTTAATGCATCCATTCCCGCACTTTTACCGTTTAATACGGCAAGCAGACGTTCCGAGATATCCTTGACATCGGCTGCCCTCTCCCTCATATAATCATCCTCCATATCGGAAAACATCTTATAAAAGTTGTCGGCAGTGGCAGCTACGGCATACTCTGCATTTACAGACTGGGTTGTAACAATATTTTCGATTGCTTCCACAAATCCATTATCCTGCAGCATCATCTGATGGATTTCAAATATCGCAGCGCTGGCTTCCCCAATAGACTTTACGGATTTTTCGTACAAATCTTGTAACTGTGCAATGGAAGTTTCCTGTGCTTTCGTGAAACGTGCCACTTCTGCGTCCACATCTTCCACCCTGTACCGTTTGACCTGCTGTTCTCCCTTTTTATATACATAAATCTTTCCGATTGCAACGCCGTTTCCAACGCTTTTTCCCTGAAATGTCCGCATACTGTCTGCTCCCTTCTCTAAAGCAGTCCGCAATCCCGCCGGACTCCGGACTGCCGCCATCCCCGGATTACAAGTTTGCTTTTAAAAATGTTTCTATTGCTGCAATTGCCGCGTCTTCGTCGGGACCTTCCGCCGTCATGGTAATCTCCTGTCCCTGTTTCGCTGCAAGCCCCATCACGCCAAAGATACGTTTTGCGTCAGCCGACTTTCCGTCTTTTGTTATGGTAATCGCAGATTGAAAATCCTTTAACAACTTTATCAGTTCGCCTGCCGGTCTTGCATGAATCCCTTCCGCATCGGTAATGACATATTTAAATTCTCTCATTTTTATTTTCCTTTCCGTACACACCGTACTATGAAACTTTTTTCTTTAATACACCCAGCAGCAAAGCGCTTGCTACGGTACCTGCCACCAGTGCCACCAGATACATCAACGCATGTTCCACCACCGGGAACACAAAGATTCCTCCATGGGGCGCCATCAGCGTGCATCCAAATGCCATGGACAGGGCGCCTGCAAGTGCCGAGCCTACGATGCAGGAAGGAATCACACGCAGGGGGTCGGATGCCGCAAAGGGAATTGCTCCTTCTGTGATAAAGGCCAGACCCATAATAAAGTTGGTAGGGCCGGATTCCCTCTCTTCTTTGGTAAATTTATTCTTGAATAGCAGGGTTGCCAGTGCAATCGCGCAGGGAGGAACCATGCCGCCAATCATGACTGCCGCCATAACGGCGTAATTGCCTTCTATAATGGAAGCTGTTCCAAATACATAAGCCGCCTTGTTGAAGGGACCGCCCATATCAATGGCCATCATGCCTGCCAGTATCATACCCAGAACAACTTTGCTTGTGCTGCCCATTCCCAGCAGAGCGGAATTTAAGGCTGTATTCAAAGCGCCTACCGGCGGCTCTATGATAAATGTCATAATCAAGCCGATAAACAGAATGCCAAAAAACGGATAGAGCAGCACCGGCGACAATTTTTCTATGGCTTTTGGCAGCCTGTCAAATAACTTCTTTAACAATAATACCACATATCCTGCCAGAAATCCTGCTACCAATGCGCCTAAAAATCCTGACTTGCCGTTTGCCGCAATGGCGCCGCCTACAAATCCCACAGCAAGACCCGGTCTGTCCGCAATACTCATGGCAATGTAACCGGCCAGAATCGGGAGCATAAACCCAAAAGCCACACCACCGATTCCCTTAAAGACTGCCGCCGCCGGTGTGATGGTTCCGAAATTAGCCCTTTCATCAGGGGACAGACTTGCCATATCCACACCCATGGAATCCAACAGAAACGCTATGGCAATCAGGATACCGCCTCCCACAACGAAGGGAAGCATATGGGAAACGCCGTTCATCAGGTGCATGTAAATCTGATGACCAAAGCTGTCCTTTCCCTGTTCTGCACTGACTTCTGCTTTTTGTCCCTCTTTATATACGGGAGCATCTCCGTTTATGGCGCGCTCTATCAATTTATCCGCCTTGCCGATACCGTCGGATACCTGACATTCAATCATTTTTTTACCTGCAAATCTGTCCATGGGCACTTTGGTATCCGCCGCCACGATAATGCAGTCCGCTTCCTCTATTTCCTTTGCTGTTACCACATTTTTCGCACCTGCGGAGCCTCTTGTTTCCACCTTAATAAAACAACCCTTTGCCCTTGCGGCTTTTTCCAGGCTTTCCGCTGCCATATATGTGTGGGCAATACCTGTGGGACATGCCGTTACGGCAAGAATCCTGCATAAGGGTTCTGCTGTTTCCTTTCCCAATGAGTTTTCTTCTACTGCATCTGCTGTATCTGCCTCTTCATCCGCTATGTCAATTATCCGTAAAAATTCTTCCGGTGTTTTTGCATTTTTTAAGTCCGATGTAAACTTTTCATCCATCAGCAGTACGGACAATTTGCTTAATACATCCAGATGTACGTTGTCTTTTGTATTGGGCGCTGCAATCAAAAACAAAAGATTGACGGGTTCCCCGTCCAGGGAAGCAAAATCAACACCCTTCGGAATCACCATTGCGGAAAGTCCCGGCAAAGTTACGGCATCACATTTTCCGTGCGGGATGGCAATCCCTTCTCCAATGCCCGTTGTCCCTTCTTCTTCCCTTGCCAATACCTGTTTCTTGTATGCATCCGCATCTTTAATATTGCCGCTTTTTTCCATCAAGGCAATTGCCTGCTGCAATGCTTCGTTTTTATCTACAGGCGCCGCCTGCAGACAAATGCTTTCCTTTTTCAATAAATCCGTAATCCTCATAATACCCTCTCTTTCCCTATACATGACGATTATGCTTCCATTTGCAGTAACAAATTTTCCACTTCTTCCTTTGTTGCCAGCAATTCTGAAAATGCACTGGCGCTTCCGGCGGCAACTCCCATTTTAAAAGCTTCACCGTAATCTTTTGTTTGCAGCCATCCTGCGATAAAACCTGCTACCATCGAATCCCCTGCACCTACGGCATTCACCAATCTGCCTCTGGGAACCGGCAAGCGGTATATCTGACCGTTCTCCGCTGCAAGAACAGCTCCTTCCCCTGCCATGGATACCAATACATTTCTTGCTCCCCGTTCCTGCAGTTTTTTTGCAAAAGGAATCACTTCTTCTGCCGTTTTTAATGTTACCCCGAAAATCTCACCCAGTTCATGGTTATTCGGTTTTATCAGAAAGGGATGTAAGGACAGCACATTTACCAAAAGCTCTCCTGTCGCGTCAACCACAATGGTAATGCCTTTTCCGGATAACCTTTCCATTATGTCTTTGTAAATGGAATCCGGGATGGATGACGGGATGCTTCCTGCCAAAACCAGCATATCCCCTTCCCGTAAATCGTCCAGCCTGCATAAAAGTCTGGTTAAGCTGTCGTTGTCAATATCGGGTCCTTTGCCGTTTATCTCCGTTCCGTCTACATTTTTCAATTTTACATTGATGCGGGAAAATCCATCCTTTACCGTGATAAACTCTGTGCGGATACCGGTTTCTTCCAACCTTCTTCTTATCTCCTCACCTGTAAATCCGGCTGTAAAACCTAACGCGGTATTATTAATTCCAAGATTTTTCAGTACAATGGATACGTTAATTCCTTTTCCGCCGGGCAAAAGTGTCTCGCTGTCGGTGCGATTGGTGAGATGCATGGTAAAATCCTCCACTGATACGATATAGTCCAATGCGGGATTAAAAGTAATGGTATATATCAACTTTTTCACCTCCTCTTTGATTTTGTCTGAATGAATATGAACGAATCTGATTTGTATTGTTATTATACAATCACAATCGGTCATAATCAATACATTTAATTCACATTTATTTACATTCAAATTTGTGCATAATCAACAAAATCCAGTCAAACATGCTCATTTTATCTGTTGTATAATCAAAAAACAGACATCCTTATTTTAAAGTATGCCTGTTCTTTTTCCTTTTATGTTTCCGATTACAAATCCTTTAGAAGTTCTTTTCACGCTATTTGACTACAATAATATTTTTTAAATTGTGAAACTCTTCTCCATCCTCTTTATCTGTAATAACCACTGCCGAAAGAAATGAACCGAAAGTTACCGTACTTACCTGATTAAACTTATCATGGTCGCAGAGAACATATCTTTTTTCCGTCTGTTCCATGGAAACCTGCTTTACCATGGCTTCATCATGGTCCGGTGTTGTGAATCCGCTTTTTTGATTGACGCCGTTCGTCCCCCAAAAACCAATGGTAAAATGATATTTTTGCAGCATTAGAAGCGCTGTGCTTCCAATCACCGCCTCGGTTGAGGATTTCAATTCTCCGCCAAGCAGAATAACCTGAAATCCCAAAGCGGCCATCCGTTTGGCGTGACTGACACCGTTTGTCACATAAACGGCCTGCTTTTCTTCTAAATAATCTATCATGTATCCTGTTGTCGTGCCCGCATCCAGATAAACAAAATCATCCGGCCGGATAAGGGACGCCGCATATCTGGCAATTCGGATTTTTTCTTCTTTATGAATGCCTGTACGGTCCGACACCTGCACGTCTTTGGTGTGCATACGGGAATGCAGCGCCACTGCGCCGCCAAATACCTTGATAAGCCTTCCACTGTCATGCAGCGTCGTCAAATCCCTGCGGATAGTGGATTCGGAAGCGTGCAGCTTCTCTTTCAACTCCTGTACGGTAATGGTTCCTTTTTCCTCCAGCAGCTTTATAATTTCTTCAAATCTTTGCTCTGTCAGCATTTCAATTCCTCATTTCGTATATTATTCAGTAATATTCCTTCAAATTCAGTCAAATTATGTTTCTACTATATCATAAGTCCGGCACTTTGTGAAGTTTGCGTGTTTTTAAATTATATGCTATACTATAATTTATGAACAAAAAAGGAGGGGCTTATGAGAGATTATTGTATTACTACCGATTCCAATTCCGATTTACCTGCTGAATACATAGAAAAATTACATACCACCATCATTCCCCAATATTATTCTTTTGGGGACACTGTGTATGGTGACGAATTGAACATGCCGCCTTCCGAATTTTACGAGAGAATGAAAAACGGCGAACTTCCCGGCTCACAAGCCAATAACCCGGCTGTCATCGAAGATAAATTCCGCGCCCTGCTAAAACAGGGACTGGACATAATACACATAGGCTTTTCCTCCGCTTTAAGCGGCAGCTACAACAATGTATGCATGGTGGCAAAGGAACTTCTGGAGGAATATACAGACGCCAAAATTACCGTCATTGACTCACTGAATGTTTCCCTCGGGGAATCCATCATGGTTATCCATGCAAACCGCTTAAAAGAAAACGGGGCTTCCTATGAGCAGGTGGTTTCCGAAATCGAAGAATTTAAAAATCACATCAATGTGCAGTTTACCGTGGATGACCTCTTCCATTTACAAAGAGGCGGCAGGGTGAGCAAAACCACGGCGCTGGTGGGCAGCGCATTAAACCTGAAGCCTTTTCTTTATGTCAGCGAAGCCGGAACCCTTTCTTCCGCAGGCACGGCACGCGGCAGGAAGAAATCCCTTCATACCCTGGTGGAGCGTATGAAGGCAACGCTGGAAGAAAACACTGACTATTCCCTTCCCGTGGGCATTGTTCACGGCAACTGCCTTGCGGACGCGGAACTGGTTGCAGAACTGGTCAAAGAAGAAACCCCTTTCACCAATGTCATTATCAATGACATCAGCCCCAGTATCGGCACCCATGCAGGTCCGGGCGCCCTTGGCATCTTATATTACGGTCAAAAAAAACAGCCGGCTAAATAAGCCGGCTGTATCTTTTTTCTAATTTGTCAACCATCTTTTTGATGCTGCCATCCTCAAACGGATTTTCCAGGCCAACCATTTTTACCAGATTGGTAAAGAAATCACTTGCCGAAAGTTCACAAAGCTTTAAGTAACTGCTCCATGCCGCCTTATAATCGTCGTCCATCATGGTTTTATACTGCAAAGCGCAGGTCTGTGCGATGCAATAATCGATATAATAAAGCGGATAGTCAAAGATATGGGGCTGCCTCTGCCAGTATCCTCCTTCTGCAAAGAATTTACAGTCGCCGTAATCCAGATGCGGTTTGTACTCCTTCTCCAGCTTCGTCCAGGCTTCTTTTCTCTCCTTCGGGGTCATGCCGGGATTCTCATAGACAATATGCTGAAATTCGTCCACCATACATCCATAGGGAATAAAAGCCGCCGAATCCTCCAAATGCATGGCAAGATAGTCCTCTGCCCTTTCCCCGAAAAATAACTCCATCCACTTTTCCGTAAAAAACTCCATGGACATGGAATGAATTTCCGCCGTTTCCATCGTAATGTCACTGTGCTCACGGATGGGGTCTTTTCCGGAAACGTAACCTTGAAAAGCATGTCCGCATTCATGGGTGATGACATTGATGTCCCCATCCGTGCCGTTAAAGTTGGCGAAGATAAAGGGAGAATGATATACCGGCAGATACGTCATATAGCCGCCTGCTTTTTTAGTCTTTCTGCCCAGCACGTCAAACAACTCATTTTCCATCATGAAATCAAAAAACTCTTTTGTCTCGCTAGAAAGCTCGGAATACATTTTCTGTCCGCTCTGCATGATTTCTTCCGGCGTTCCTGTCGGTTTGGGATTGCCGTTTAAAAAGTAAACGCCTTCATCTTCAAAAGAAAGCTTATCTATGCCCAGACGCTGCCTTCTGCGCTCATGCAGTTTTTCGGCAAAAGGCACAAAATCCTTTTTCACCTGCCTGCGAAAATTTTCCACGTCGGCCTGCCCGTAACAGTTTCTCTGCATGCGGTAATAGCCGAGTTCCAGATAATTTTGATAGCCCATGGTTTTTGCCTGTGCATCCCTGTTTTTCACCAGCTTGTCATAGATTTCATCCAGCTTGTCCGCATTTTCTTCAAAGAAAACCGCAACCTTATCCCATGCTTTCCTACGCACATGTCTGTCAACATGGATTAAATACGGACGCATCAGGGAAAGGTTAAAGGTTTCTCCCTCCCATTCGATTTTTGCGCCGGCAATCAATTTGTCATATTCCGTAGTCAGGGCATTTTCTTCCTGCATCAGAGGAATCAGTTTTTCATCAAAAGACTTTAAACTCAATTCCATGTTTTTAAAAGCAACCGGCCCTATCCTTTTTTCCAGATAGTCACGATACGGTGATTCGTACATTTTTTTCAAATAAGCTACTACCTGATTTTTGTACTCCGGTCCTTTTTCATCATAGTATGCCTGCTCTGCATCGTAAAAAGCATCCGTTGTATCCACATCATGACGGATATGGGCAATCGTCATCATGGTGGAAACCCTGTCTGTCAAATCATAGTACTTTTTGTGTACTTCAAACTGCTCTTCACCGCTTTTCGCTGCATCAAACTCTGCCATTAACTGTTTAAACTCTTCACCGACCTTGTCAAAGTCGACTCTTTGGTAAGGCATGTCTTTAAACTTCATATTGGCCTCCATTTCTTTTTGTACAAATTCAGATTGAGGATGCCCATAAAAAAATCGTGTTCAGCAAAGGCTTCCCCCACCGGAATCCACATATGTCTTACTATTTATAATATTACTATTGACAAATGTTTTCAACTGTTTCTTACCGGAGTTTCCGTATTTTACATGGCAGCAGCCCCAGCGTGCATTTGATTCCATAAAGGACCGTGTAAAAACACCGGTACTTGGAGGTTGTATTTTAACCTCCTATGTACCGCTGTGTTTTTACCCGAGTGAGAACGTGTCCTGTTGGAACAAATGCACGCTGGGGCTGCTGTCATGTAAAATACGGAAATAAAACCGGCGGCAGCATTTCCGCCGGTCTATTGTTTTCCTTAGCCTTCTATTGCAATATATTTGCGTGCTTCCACTTTCTTTTCTTCTTTTTTGGGAACGGACAGCTTCAGGATGCCGTCTTCGTATTTGGCATGGATATCTTCTTCTGTGATGGCATCGCCTACATAAAAGCTTCTGGTACAGCTTCCCGTATATCTTTCCCTGCGGATGTACCTTCCACTCTTGTCCTGCTCATCCTCGTTTCTTTCTTTGGAAGCAGTGACAGTCAGGTAACCGTTTTCCAAATGGGCATTTACTTCTTCTTTTCGGTATCCGGGCAAATCAATGTCCAGTTCAAATCCATCCTGTGTTTCCTTAATGTCTGTCTTCATCAGGCTTTTCACCGGCTTTCCGTAAGAAGCACGGTCACCAAAGAAATCACCTCCGAAAGGCATATTCATCACTTCATCAAATAAATCATCATTAAAAATGCTAGGTAACATCATAAGTCATTCCTCCATTCATTTCTTATCCGCCTTAGCGGTTTTGTTTATTGTTATATTTGTAATATAACACGCATTGTTAGCACTGTCAACAGGCGAGTGCTAAAATTGTATAAACAATTCATAAAGCTTCTATTATATTTTTTCTTATTTACATGCTGACTATACAAACATATAATAGAAATATGAATTTAGGAGGTAATGAATGTCGTCTTTAATTATATTACGTGGAAATTCAGGAAGCGGAAAATCAAGTGTTGCAAAAGTGCTTCAAAGGAAAATCGGAAGAAACACCCTTATGATACCGCAGGATATTGTCAGACGTGAAATGCTGTATGCAAATGACGGCAGGGATACAGCCGCCTTGCCTTTGCTGATTGATTTAATTACATATGGATACAGTCACTGTGAATATGTCATTTTGGAAGGAATATTAAACGCGGATTGGTATGAACCTCTTTTTGCTGCTGCACGAAAACTTTTCGGAGACAGAATTTTTGCTTATTATTATGACATCCCGTTTGACGAGACCATAAAGCGGCATGAAACCAAAGCAAACAGATTTGATTTCGGGGAAGCGGAAATGCGTAGCTGGTGGAAGGAGAAAGATTTTATAGGCATAATACCCGAAACCGTGCTCAAGGAAGATATTTCCCTGGATGATGCCGTCAATATGATTTTTCAGGATATAACAAAATAGCATTACAGTAAATGACATAGCCTGTCGTATTGTCCATACATCTTCTGCACTTCGTTTTCCAATATGTAGTAATGACGTATGTACGGAACAAGCAAAATGAGTACCGCCACCGTAAGCAGCAGCGCAAAAATTCCCTGGGAAACTACCGCCAGAACCATGGAAAGTATTTCCAAAAGGGCAAATACGGCTGTGACAATCAAATGAATCAGTCTTTCATGCTGGAAAAATCCAACCTGTACCAGGTGTTCTCTTTTTAACTCTTCTATTTGGGAAGCCTCTCTTTCTTCCTGCCCTTCCAGCCGGTCAAGAAGCTCGTCCATATACCGCCGGTAAGCTTTTATTCTTTTTTCCATATTCCCAACCTCCGTTTCTGACTATGATTATTATAGCACCGGGATATATACTTTTCTACAGCTATTCTTGCGTAGAAAGATACTTGAAAACTGAAATAATTAGGAGTAAAATGGGGAAAGGAAAAATGGATTTTAAAAGATAAATTACCAATGAAAGGATTATGAGTAACATGAAAAAATGTCAAAACAAGTGGGTACGCGCTGCCATTCCGGCGCTTCTTCTCCACTGCAGCATCGGTACTGTTTACTGCTGGTCCATTTTCAGTCAGGAAATTGCCAGCTATATCGGCCACACAAAAGGGGCGACGGAATGGGCGTTCAGCTTTGCCATCTTTTTCCTTGGCATGTCTGCCGCATTTCTGGGTAATGTCGTAGAAAAAGATATTCACAAATCATCCTTGATTGCCGCAATCTGCTTTGCCCTTGGAATGGCGGGAACAGGCTTCTTTATTTATTATGGCGGTCTTCACAAAGGAAGTCCTCTAGCCCTAATCGGTATTTATGTGTGCTATGGTTTCATCATGGGAATCGGACTTGGAACAGGCTATTTATCCCCGGTTAAAACATTGATGTTGTGGTTTGAGGACAGAAAAGGTCTTGCCACCGGTCTTGCGGTTGCCGGTTTTGGCGCTGCAAAAGCAATTGCCAGCCCTATTATGCAGGCAATGCTTAAAGGACTTGGAGAAGGCAGCGTTTACAAAATGTTTTATATTTTGGCTATCGTATATTTTGTTATGATGTTTGCCGGACACCTGCTTTTGAATAAGCCTGAGGGATGGCATGAACCCCAGAAAAAGGAAAAGGGTCAGGGCATCCTTGCCACCATCAAAACAAAACCCATTTCCAACTATATCGGTATCTGGCTGATGTTTTATATCAACATTACCTGTGGGCTTGCTCTTATTTCACAGGAAAAAATGATTGTAAAATGTATTGGGCTTGCAGGCGCGGTAGGTATCATCTCCACGGTTTCCGCTGTTTTCAATGCCGGCGGCCGTCTCGGTTTTTCCGCATGGGCTGATACCATGAAAGACAGAAACACCATTTACAAACTGATATTTATTCTTTCCATCGTCTTTACAGGGCTTGTCATGGTTACAAGCGGTATTGAGAAAGGGGAAGGAAATCTTTTCTTAATCATTATTGTGCTGGCGTTGCTCTTTGTGGTAAATGCAGGATACGGCGGTGGTTTTTCCAATGTACCCACCCTGCTTTCCGACCATTACGGCATGGGAAGCATAAGCGCCATCCATGGAATTACCCTCTCCGCATGGGCGTTTGCAGGTCTTACCGGAAACCAGATGGCAAACTGGATTGTCAATACTTTCGGACATGAAGTAGACTTGGAACACGTTCTGGCAGACGGCACTACGGAAATTTTAAAGGTAAATCCCAGCGGTTACCAATGCGTGCTTTATGCCACAATTGTACTTTATATTATTGCTTTACTTATCTGCCTTTTTATGGTACGTCCCGCTAAAAAGGAAAAAACTGCTTAGTGCATTGTATTTTGCAAAAACAGCATGGCTTCGGTCATGCTGTTTTTTCGTCTACAATTTTATTTTTTCCGGAAACGCTTCTCCTTAAGAATCTGACAGGACAGACTTAATAAAAAACATTTCCATCGGCTGTGCATACGCGGGAATATCAATCACAAAACCGCCGCAGTCCTTATACCCCAGCTTACGGTAAAAGTGCTGTGCCGTTTCATCCACCTGTGTGGACGTCATTACCATGCCATAACCCTGTGATTTCATGTCTCTTTCTCAATATTCCATCAGTTGTTTTCCATACCCGTTTCCCTGATATTTTTCATCCATAAAAAGCAAAGTGCAAAACGGCGTATTATCCCAAAAAAGATTATATCTCAGTAATCCTATGGGCTTTTCATCCAGCAAAAAAACGTAGCCTCTTTTTGTCCGTACCTTATTATTAAATTCCTCTTCCGGCAAATGCCTGTCAAGACTGTACCAAAACTGTTTATCGGAAGATTCCATGTACCTAATTTTAATCATTGGCTTTTTCCCTTAATTCTTATAAAGTTTCACTAATATAGAAAAATGTCGGGAACCCTGACTCCCCAGGATTCCCGACATTTTTTATTACGTCCCCGAGACGATTCGAACGTCCGACCCCTCGCTTAGGAGGCGAGTGCTCTATCCCCTGAGCTACGAAGACATTTATATTACCTGAACCAATTATAAATTATAGCATATAACAGGCGTATCAGTCAATCTATTCAGGAAAATTTATAAATCCCTGCAGCCAGATAATACCTTTAAACCTTCTGCCGGCCTGAGGTTCCCCGTATAAATCCACTGCGTTGATACACAAATCAAAGGTCAGTTCATTACAGTAGACGGTCATCTGATATACTTCTTCACCGGTCAGGGTATTTTTCACTGTCTTGCACTCCGTGATTTCACCTAAAATGGAATATTGGTCGCACTCTACTCCGTATGGCATACAATAAGTATCCACAAGACTGAAAATATCTTCCTTCTGAATTTTTTTGGAGATGGTGGAGTACATGTCCATATCTTCCAGCGTCAGGGTTTCCAGTGCATCTTCATCCCCACGTCTTGCGGCGGCAATCAGGTTCGTCCTGTTTCTGGATTCTTTTTGAATCTTTCGTTTTTGGTATTCATCCTTCTGAATCGGCATCATAATGGTACCCTTCAGGGAAAGCGCCGACAAGGTCAGGGTAGTTCCCCTTATGGGCAGTCTTCCCTGATTCTGCGCCTTGATATAGGGGATTCTGTTCTGAAGGTAAAATATCAGGGATACCCCTACTTTTAAGTCGTCACAGACGCCGGCATAGGATTCCTTTTCCGCATGACGTTCCACGGAAACATCCTCTGTGGTGGTAATACCTGTTCCTCGCAGATAGGGATAGTAATAGTCATAGATAAATTTGTCATCATTTTCCTCATCAAATTCACCGCAGACCGCAATTCCCATATTTAAAGCAAAATCCCTGCAAAATTCGCCCAGCATAATATCTTCTTCGCTGGTGGTATATGCTCTTGTTGTGGAATTTATGACAACGCTTGTCAATAATTCTTTTAACTTTCTTCTGCTCTCAAATTTGCTAAAGCCAATGGCTCTTAGATACTTATGCAAGGATTTCACCTCTTTCCTGATTATATTATTTATAACTATTCCGGTTTTATTAATTTATCCGATTTTTTCTTTTCCGCCCATATATGGCTGCAATGCCTTGGGTATATTGACGCTGCCGTCTTCATTTACATTATTTTCAAGGAAAGCAATCAGACCTCTCGGCGTTGCCAGTACGGTATTATTTAATGTATGCACGAAGTAAGTACCATTTTCTCCCTTGGTGCGGATACCCAGACGTCTTGCCTGGGCGTCACCCAACGTAGAGCAGGAGCCTACTTCAAAATATTTTTTCTGTCTGGGGCTCCATGCTTCCACGTCGCAGGATTTCACTTTTAAATCAGCCAAATCACCGCTGCAACATTCCAGCGTCCGGACAGGAATATCCAGACTTCTGAAAAATTCTACCGTATAGGACCACATCTTGTTATACCAGTCCATGGACTCTTCCGGTTTGCAAAGCACCACCATTTCCTGCTTCTCGAACTGGTGTACGCGATAAACGCCTCTTTCTTCAATTCCATGGGAACCTACTTCTTTTCTGAAACAGGGAGAATAGGATGTCATGGAAATGGGAAGGCTGCTCTCATTTACAATCTGCCCTTTAAATTTCCCAATCATGGAATGCTCGGAAGTACCAATCAGATAAAGGTCTTCATCTTCAATTTTATACATCATGGCTTCCATCTCTGCAAAACTCATGACGCCGTTTACCACACTGCTCCTAATCATAAAAGGCGGGATGCAATAAGTAAAGCCTTTATCAATCATAAAATCCCTGGCATAACTTATCATGGCAGAATGAATACGCGCTGCATCACCCATCAGATAATAGAATCCGTTTCCGCTGGTTCTGCCGGCGCTGTCTTTGTCCAGACCATTCATTTTTTCCAGTATGTCTGCATGATAAGGTACTTCAAAATCGGGAATCTTTGGCTCACCGTACTTTGTTATTTCCACATTTTCACTGTCGTCTTTTCCTATAGGAACCGAGGGGTCTATTATCTGCGGAATTTTCATCATGATATTTGTAATCTTTTCCTGATATTCCGGCTCTTTCTTTTCCAGTTCAGCCAAACGCTTTGCCTGTACGGCAACTTCCTGTTTCTTTGCTTCAGCTTCTTCCTTTTTTCCCTGTGCCATCAATGCACCTATTTCTTTTGATATCTTGTTTTTATTGGCACGAAGTTCATCTGCTTCCTGCTTGGTTTTTCTGCTCTCTACATCAAGGGCAATCACCTCATCAACCAAAGAAAGTTTTTCATCCTGAAACTTCTTTTTTATATTTTCTTTTACAACTTCCGGGTTTTCCCTTAAAAACTTAATGTCTATCATAAATAGGCCTCCTTCTATTAATCAATGACTTTCTCTATAAAAATATGATGTATTTTTACCAAGTCTTTTATCACGTCATCAACCTTGTTTCCATCCTTGTCTGTAGAAATGCAAATGACCGGTCTGTCCGGAAATTCTTTATTTTGTCTGATAACAACACCGGTTTCTCCCTCATTGGTGACAATTTTTGTTCCCACAGGATACACTGCGGTAAACTCCAAAAAGGTATTAACGATTTTATCACGGAACTTAATGTTTTTAAAACTCTTTAAATATTCAACCGCTTCATAGACTTTTACTTTTTTATACCAGATACCACATATCATTTCATCAAAAACATCACACACTGCAACTATTTCAATCGGTTCAGACAGTGATGTGGCATGTAATGGATAACCGGAGCCATCCATTCTTTCATGATGGTATAATATTATATTTTTACTAAGTTCGGAAATCCATTTTTCATCCTTCAGGGCAGTATAACCATATACAGGATGTTTTTTAAATTCTATCTTATCAGATTCAGATAGATTGCTGGAATCCTGCTTTTCAAAATCAATCATAAGATAACGAAGTCCTATATCGTGTAACAGACATCCCACTCCAATATCATGTATTGTTTGTTGCGGAAGCTGCAATTTTAATGCAGTCAGGACGGCCAGCGTACAGATACTTAATGAGTGTTCATAGATATCCGCTCTTCTTTCCCTGATATCAAAGACTTTTTCTGCTACTTCATCTTCCTGCACAATACTTACAATAATATTATCCGCTGTTTCACACAGCTGCATTAATTCATCATTATGATGGTAGGTATGTCTTTCCAGAATATCTTTGACCTTTTCTTTGACATTACTTTCCATCTCTGTTTTTAATATTGCAATTTCTTCTGCTAAAGGCTTTTGTTCTTTTATAAAAACTTCATTGATATTTAATTCACGCAGTTTTTCAAGATATTCCGGTTTTAATACAGCACCTTCCGGCAATATTGTCATGAAATCTTCTGTTAAGATTGTTCTTGCCAGAATTTCATTACCGATTAATTCATCTAATGTTTTGCGAAGCATAATTATCCCTTTTTAAACTTTCCGTCTGAAAATTTCACTTTGAGGTTTTCTCACATTTCTCCCATTGCCTGGGCAAGAGCCTTTTCTTCTTCTTTTCCTAATGAGATAGCACATTCTCCGTTTCTAACCTCTTTTGTGTAAGTATAACAGCCTTCGGTACTGTGAACAGAATTTAATATAAAACCATTGTTATTTTCATCCAGTAATGCAAGAGAAAAACTGAGCTGTCCTCCCATCTGCTGAAAAGCATCATATTTAACGATTCCCACTTTTTGAAAAGCGGATTCCATATTTTTATATAACTTTCTGATATCCTTTTTGTTTTTATCCATATTATGCTTCAAGAATTTATTGTCTTCATATAATCCTATAATATCTTTCTCCAGACTTTTACCGTCTTTACCTAATACAAACTTATCAAGGCGTTTCTTTAATTTACTTGTTTTACAAATTAGAACAATAAGTAAAATCAGAAAAATCAAAATACAAATTGCCATTCCTAAAAAGAGATATCCGATGTCTAATCCACCCATTCCTATATCCTGTAAGAACTTGCTGCATGTGGTTATAATTCCTGTAGTAATTTGCATGAATCTTTTTCTCCTTTATACTCTGCCTGAAACAGGAAACATTTATTTTGTAAGAATATCCATAAGCCTGTCCAAATCCTCATGGCTGTAAAACTCTATCTCTATCTTACCTGTTCCTTCTCCTTTAGAAGAAACAGATACTTTTGTACTAAGGGACTGTTTTAATTTTTCTTCAATATCCTGATAGATAAGTTCCAATGTTTTATTATCCATCTTTTTGGGTTTTGCAGGCTTATGAAGATTTTTAACCATCTTCTCTACATCACGGACAGAAAGCTTTTCATCAAAAACTCTTTGTGCCAAATTATACTGCTCTTCCGCATCTTCAATTGCAAGAAGCGCCCTTGCATGACCGGTACTTAACATTTCATTTATGACCATCTGTTGAACTTCATCACATAATTTTAATAAACGCATAGAATTGGTGACAGCTGTTCTGCTCTTGGATACTCTTTCTGCAACCTCATCCTGCTTTAAATTAAATTCGGTCAGTAGTTTCTTATATGCCTGTGCTTCTTCTATCGGATTTAAATCTTCCCTTTGAATATTTTCAATAAGGGAGATTTCTACTATTTCCTGTTCCGTATAATTTTTTATTATGACAGGTATTTCTTTCAATCCCGCCATTTTGGCAGCACGCCATCTTCGTTCTCCTGCAATTATTTCATAATACTCTTTTCTATCCTGTACTACAATCGGCTGGATAACACCAAATTGTTTGATAGAATCCGCCAATTCTACCAGAGCATCTTCATCAAAATTCTTTCTGGGTTGTTCTCTGTTTGGTTCTACTTTTGTAATTTTTACAACTGTTTCATTCCCTTTTTCGTTATCTTTTCCATTTTTGCTTTGTTTATTTGTACTTTCATTCGTACTCGGGGGAATCAATGCATCCAAACCTTTTCCAAGTCCCTTACCTAACCCTCTTGCTGTCGCCATAACCCATCTCCTTCTTTTCTACATTTTGTTGTGTTTCAGCACTTCCTCGGCCAAATTCATATAAGCTTCTGCGCCTGCTGATTTTGCATCATATATATGAATTGGCATTCCATAGCTGGGAGCTTCCGCAAGTCTGATATTTCTGGGAATCATCGTTTTATATACATTTTGATTTAAGTGACTTTTTACATTTTCTACAACCTGCATTGAAAGATTTGTTCTGGAATCGTACATAGTAAATACTACACCTTCCATTTCTAAATCCGGATTTAAACGTTCCTTTACAAGATTTACGGTATGTATTAACTGGCTCAATCCTTCCAACGCGTAATATTCACATTGAATAGGTACCAGTACACTGTCAGCCGTTGTCAAAGCATTAATAGTCAATGCGTTTAAAGAGGGCGGACAATCAATAATAATAAAATCAAACTGGTCCCTTACCCAATCTACTTCGTTTTTTAATATGTACTCTTTCTTTTCTATACCAATCAATTCTATTTCTGCTGCTGCAAGATTTACATTGGAAGGTAATAATGATACATTCTTTATCACATCCTTTAAAATACAATCTTGTATAGAACACTCACTCAAAATCAACTCATAAATTGTTTCTTCTAACTCATTTTTATCAACACCAAAACCACTCGTCGTATTTCCCTGTGGGTCCGTATCAATAACTAATACTTTTTTTCCTTTTGCTGCAAGTGATGCAGAAAGATTGATGGATGTTGTGGTTTTACCCACCCCACCTTTTTGGTTTGCAACTGCAATAACTTTTCCCATTTTCTGTTTTCCTTTCGTTTTGCACAAAGACAACCTTCATTGTCTGTTTGTAATTATATCATCAATTAGTAGGATTATCTATATGAAATTCATAGAAAATAATATTCTCTTGTATTATATATCTGGATAAAATATTGTTTCACGACCTAAATATAGGTATTTTTCTAATGTTTCACGGAGATATTACAATATCTAGGGTTTCAATGTTTCACGTGAAACATTATCTTGTGTCCAATATAAAAACAGACAAAATTGTTTCACGTGAAACATAATAAATATATTTTTTTATATTAATAATAACTAAAATAGTCTTTGGATACATGTATGACAGCCCATAGATTCTATATGTTTCCCTGTATTTTATTGAGGAAACATATAGAATAAAAGGCTGTGATAATATTCTGAGAAAAAATTGAAAAGAATCGTAGAATTTGAATTAAATATAAATTTTCTAAATTAGAACAATTGAATAATATTGTTTCTAATCGCAAATACTGCAGCCTGTGTTCTATCAGATACTTCTATTTTCTTAAATATATTTGAGATATGATTTTTTACTGTCCTCTCACTGATATTTAAAACAGTTGCAATTTCTTTATTAAACATTCCGTTTGCAACCTGAATCAAAACTTCCATTTCTCTCTTGGTAAGGGATTCTATTTTTTCTTTGTCTACATCTCTTGCAACTAATCTGGAATTTAATGCCGGAATTAAACTGGGTTGAATATAACTTTCACCGTTTAACACAAGGGATATTGCTTTTTTCAGTTCTGCGGATTCAGAGTCTTTTAATATGTAACCATCTACTCCTATGTCAATTGCCTTTAACAAGTATTCCACTTCATTGTGAACTGTAAGTATCAATACTTTAACTTTCATGCGTTTATCATGAATTTCCTGCAATACTTCGATACCGTTTTTATTAGGCATATTGATATCAAGTAACAATACATCCGGATATATTGTTTTCAACTTTTCAATACATTCTATTCCATCATTTGCTTCTGCAATTACATGAATACTTCCGTCAAATTCCAGAAGTTGTTTAATACCTTCTCTCATTAATACATGGTCATCAGCAATCATAACATTTATAACTGTACTCATATTATTATTCATACCTTCCTTTTAAATATTATACTAACGGAATGTGTATCTTGATTTCCGTTCCCTCATTTAATACTGAATCAAAAGAAATTTCTCCCCCCAATAAGTTTATTCTTTCTTTCATTACATCAATTCCAAAATGCCTATCCATCTTTTCTGACATTTCCTCCTTTGAAAAACCCAATCCATTATCTTTAATTATAATATTACAATAATCATTTTCCTGCTTTACCACCACCTCTAATTTATTTCCGTTGGAATGACTGATTGCATTGGAGCATGCTTCCTGCACAACTCGAAATATTGTCATAAGAACTAAATTATCTTCACAAAAAATAGAATCTATTTCCGTATAATAATCAATAGAAGTATTTTTCTCTTTCAATTTTACAAATAAGCGTTCAAGAGCTTCCTTTAACCCTAAATCATCAAAGGACATTGGTCTTAAGTCAAATATGGTCTCACGTATCTCATCAATAACAGCCTTTAAACTTTTATTGATAGTAGCCAGTTCCAGTTTTGCCTGCAAAGCGTCCTTATCAATATACATAGATGCCAACTCTATTTTATGAACAAGATATGTAAGATTTTGTAATGAAGTATCATGTAAGTCCCTGGCGATACGTTGTCTTTCTTTTTCCTGTATATCCAGCACTTTCAAATTTTTCAAAGCTTTATCTTTATTAATAGTTTCATCTATCGCCCTAATATATGCATTACATTTATTTAACCTGCTGTATAAAGAACGATTTTCCATTTCTAATTTATATTTTTTTTCCTTGTGCTTTTCTATATCTTCTCTGTAAATATGTTCTACATTTCTGGGAGAAAAAACTTTAAAATCTTTATCTTCCTGTTCCATGATAGAATTCAGATATTCATCTATTTCTGATATATGAAGTAAATTTTCATTTATCTGTTTCTCAAGGTTCTCTGCATCCACCTTAAAATTATGCAAAATTTCACTGATAGAAAGTTGAATTTTACCCGACATATTTTCCACTCCAACCCCGTCATCCATATATATAGTACTTTATACTTAGATATATATATCATATACTAAAATCTAAAAGAAGAAAAGAATTATTTGATTGTAACCGCAAGTTTTTTCTATTATAATAAAAATATGTACCATAATAGGAGGCGTCATATGAAACAAAAAGGAAAAACCTTGCTCTTGCTGGCTGGTTTTGCAACAGCTACTATACATATCATTAACAAAATAGAATATACTATTGCCTGCACAAAAAATATGCTGAGCTGCCCGGATAACCACTATTATGAATGGCGCTTTGGCAAAATAAGATATATCAAAAAAGGTCAGGGAACTCCGATACTTCTTTTGCATAATTTAACTGTCGGCAGTTCTTCTTATGAATATCATAAAATTATCGAAACCTTAAGCAAAAAGCATGAAGTATACGCCATGGATTTTTTAGGGTATGGATTGTCCGATAAACCATATCTTACTTTCACCAACTACTTGTATGTACAGCTTATAACTGATTTTATCAAAAATGTAATTGGAAAGAGGACAGACGTCATCGCGTCAGGAGACAGTTGTCCCGTTACTGTCATGACTTGTCATAATAACCCCGAGGTTTTTGGAAAACTGGTTTTCATAAACCCACAGGACCTTTTTGAGTTAAACCAGATACCTTCCAGACAAACCAGATTTCTGAAGCTGTTAATTGATATGCCGATACTGGGCACCTTTATCTACAATATACTGACTTCAAAAGAAGCTTTTAAAAAGACTTTTCAGGATACCTATTACTTTAATCCGGGTTGTATAGAAGAATCCGAAATACTTGCCTATTTTGAAGCTGCCCATACTTTGGATTATCATTCCAAGCATGCTTTTTCAAGTTATCTTGGAAGATACCTCAATATAAATATCCTCCATGCATTAAAAGAGATTAATCATAGCATTATAATAATTTCCGGAGAAGAAAAGAAGAACAGCCATACCATCACAGATAACTATATATATTATAATAATGCAATAGAAGCTGTATTTATTAAAGAAACAAAACAGCTTCCCCACTTAGAAAAGTCTGATAAATTTATAAAGCAGTTAGAAATATTCTTATAATTTTAAAAAACTACATCAGCGGCTCTTTAGCCGGCAGACCTGCCTTTCTGGGATATTTCTTCGGACAGGCAGTTTCTTTTTTGATGACAAAAAGATTACGGTAAATATCTGAGTCCGGCAAATATAATTCTACTTCTTTTTCTATTTTTCCCCCCAACAATTTGATTGCCCTTCCGGCTTCTTTCTTTTCCTGTTCAATTTTTTCAGATTTGTAGGAAATAAAAAATCCTCCCACCTTAACAAAGGGCAGACAGTATTCTGACAATGTTGTCAAGTTTGCAACAGCTCGAGATACACATAAATCATACTTCTCACGCATCATATCCGGTCTTGCAAAATCTTCAGCCCTTCCATGAAAAGCCTCTGTTTCCTGTAATTCCAGCTTTTCTATCACTGCATTTAAAAATTGTACTCTCTTGTTTAAGGAATCCAGCAATGTTATCTTTAAATTCGGAAATGCAATCTTTAACGGAATACCCGGAAATCCGGCTCCTGTTCCTATATCTATGACACTAATGTCATGAGTTAAATCAAGGGCATTTACGAGGGAAAGACTGTCAATAAAATGTTTTTTCAACACTTCTTCATAGTCCGTTATGGCCGTCAGGTTCATAACCTGATTCCATTCCACAAGCATTTCATAATAAGTGATAAACTGCATTAACTGTTTTTCCGATAAAGTTATCTGTAATGCCTTTAAATCTTTTTCAAACTGTCGGGACTTTTCCATGATTCAATCCTTTTCTTTTTTATACTGTTCCAGGTATACCAGAAGAACGGAAATATCCGCAGGGGATACGCCTGAAATTCTGGAAGCCTGTCCCACGGAAACCGGACAAAACTCTTTCAATTTTTGTCTTGCCTCCAATCTCAGGCTCTGCACATCATCATAATTCAAATCCTTTGGAATCAGTTTCTTTTCAACTTTTTTATATTGTTCTACCTGCCGTTTTTGTCTTTCTATATATCCTTCATACTTTAATTCAATTTCTACCTGCTCTACGACATCCTTCGGCAGTTCTTTTCTATCCGTATCAATTTCAGCAAGAATATCATAAGAAAGCTCCTGCCTGCACATCAATTCTGACAAAGAAACCGCCGTTTTTAACGGATTACTTCCATATGAAGTCAGAAATTCCTGTATTTTTGCGGAACCTCCGACTTTGGTTTCTTTCAGCCGCTTGATTTCTCTTTGAATAGATTCTTCTTTTTTTACCAGTTTTTGATACTCTTCTTCAGACACCAGTCCTGCTTCGTAACCTATTTTCCTAAGACGTAAATCTGCATTGTCCTGTCTTAAAAGTAACCTGTATTCTGCTCTGGAGGTCATCATGCGATACGGCTCCCTGTTGTCCTTCGTAACCAAATCATCAATCAGAACTCCTATGTAAGCTTGTGAACGGTCCAAAACAATCTGCTCTTTTCCAAGCAGGGACAATGCACAGTTGAGTCCCGCCATTAAGCCCTGAGCCGCTGCTTCCTCATAACCGCTGCTTCCGTTAAACTGCCCTCCGGCAAACAATCCGGAAACATTTTTAAATTCCAAAGTGGGATAAAGCTGCTTTGCATTGATACAATCATATTCTATAGCATAAGCATTTCTGACAATTTTACAGTGCTCCAATCCGGGCACAGTCCTATACATCCTAAGCTGCACATCTTCGGGAAGGGAAGAAGACATACCTCCCACATACATTTCATTGGTATATAAGCCTTCCGGTTCGATAAAAACCTGATGTCTTTCCTTATCGGAAAACTTTACAACTTTATCTTCAATGGAAGGGCAGTACCTGGGACCGGTCCCTTCAATAATACCGGCATAAATGGGAGAACGGTCCAGATTTGCTTTTATAATTTCATGCGTTTCTTTATTTGTATAAGTAAGATAACAGGATACCTGTTCTTTTTGTATGGAATCTGCATCCGTGGAAAAAGAAAAAGGAATAATTCGTTCATCCCCCATCTGTTCTTCCATTTTGGAAAAATCAATGCTTCTCTTATCCATCCTTGCAGGCGTACCCGTTTTAAATCTTCTCAATTCAATGCCCAATTCTTTTAAAGAATCCGGTAAATGATTGGCTACCTGTAATCCGTTTGGTCCTGTGTATGTAATAGATTCCCCGCACAAACATCTGGCACGAAGGTAAGTACCCGTACACAAAATTACGGAACGACATTTATAAACTATTCCTGTATACGTTTTTACTCCTGTTATTTTTTTCTTATTTTCTTTTTTATCCTCTTCCCAGAGAAGTTCACATACTTCGGCCTGTTTTATGGTCAAATGCTCCTGATTTTCAAGAACCATTCTCATGGAACGGGAATATTCCGCTTTATCGGCCTGTGCCCTAAGGGAATGAACAGCCGGGCCTTTTGACAGATTAAGCATTTTAGACTGAATAAAAGTCTTATCAATATTTTTTCCCATTTCTCCGCCAAGCGCGTCCACTTCCCTTACCAAGTGGCCTTTTGAAGAACCTCCTATATTGGGATTACAAGGCATCAATGCGATACTGTCAACACTCACCGTAAAAATTACCGTTTCAAGACCAAGTCTGGCGCATGCCAATGCCGCTTCACATCCGGCATGACCTGCACCGATTACACAGACATCTGCTTTATCCGTCAATACATACTGTTCCATAGGAATCTCCCTGCCTTCATTACATTTATTTTCCCATACAGAATTTTGAGAAAATTTCATCGACCAAATCATCCGATACTTCTTCTCCTAAAATCATGCCAAGAGAAGCATAAGCGCTCATCAAATCAATAGAATAAAAATCTTCAGGCATATTATTTTCAAGGCTTTTTTTCACCATAAGCAAAGCATCCCTTGCATTTGACAGCATTTCTTTATGTCGTATATTAGTGATATAAACTTCGTTGTCAAACGAAATATCCCCGTGAAAAAACATCTTCTTTACTGTTTCTTCAAATTCGTCCAAACCTGTGGCATCCTTTGTTGAAGTTTTTATAATAACAAAAGAATCCTTCAATTCTTTTTCCGTCACTTTTACTTCCAAATCGGTTTTATTTAATAATGCGATACATTTTTTATCGCCGATAATATCCATTATATTTTTATCATTTTCATCCAAAGGGACGGAACTGTCTACAACATAAATTATCAAATCGGCTTTTTCGGCATAATTTTTTGCTTTTTCCACTCCTATTTTTTCTATAATATCATCTGTGGAACGAATACCTGCCGTATCTATCATATTAAATCCGATTCCGCCTAACTTTATATGCTCTTCCAGAATATCCCTGGTGGTACCGGCAATATTTGTCACAATTGCTTTTTCTTCACCCAGTAATAAATTCAAAAAAGAAGATTTTCCTACATTTGGCTTACCGATAATTACCGTATTGATTCCTTCTTTTACAATTTTCCCATTATCCGCGGAAAGAAGCAGCTTATCTATTTCCATCAATAATGCTTCTGTTTTTTCTTTTAACCGCTCGGTATATCCCTCCAGACTGATATGCTCCGGGTCATCCAAAGCGGATTCTATAAACGCAATTTCATATATTATTGTAGCTCTTAAGGCTTTCATTTTTTCTGATATGGAACCTTTTAATTGACTGACGGAAGATTTTAATGCCAGTTCATTTTTTGCATGGATAATATCCATGACTGCTTCTGCTTTTGTCAAATCCATCTTTCCATTTAAAAAGGCTCTTTTTGTAAACTCTCCCGGCTCTGCCATCCGGACGCCGGATTTTAATATTGTTTCCAAAATGCGATTCATCATAAGAATGCCGCCATGACAATTGACTTCCACAATATCTTCCCCTGTATAACTTTTTGGAGCTTTCATCACGGAAACCAGTACTTCATCTAAAATATTACCTTGATTGTCTTTTATATAGCCATAATGGATAGTATGACTTTTCACATCTTTCAGCTTTTTTTTCTTATTCTTTGATATATAAACTTTATCTGCTATTTCAACGGCTTCTTTACCGCTAATGCGTATAATACCAATTCCGGAATCAGAAAGTGCGGTCGCTATGGCTGTTATTGTGTCCGTTTTCATGATACCTCCACTTGAAAATAATCATATAGAAAAAATTGTCCTGTGTTTACTATACTTCATAAACACAGGACAATCAATATTACTTTATTTTTTTAAGGATACCACTACCCGCCGAAACGGCTCTTCCCCTTCACTGTGTGTTGTAACATATCTGTCATTTTGTAATGCGGAATGAATAATTCTTCTTTCATATGGATTCATAGGCTCTAAAGATACGGGCCGTTTCGTACGTTTTACTTTATATGAAATATTCTTTGCAAGATTCTCCAAAGTTTCTTTTCTTCTCTGTCTGTAATTTTCTGTATCAACCTTAACCCTGATGTAATCTTCTTCTCCTTTATTTACCACCAGGGAAACCAGATATTGAAGGGAATCCAGAGTTTGTCCTCTCTTCCCTATCAAAACACCCATCTCATTTCCGCTTAAATCAATATTCATAATTTTTTCAGCTTCATCATATTCCACATCCACTGCAACAGCCATATTCATTGCATTGAACACTTCTTTTAAGAACTGTTTTGCCATATCGGTAACCGTAACTTCTTTTACTTCTTCTTTTACCCTGGCTTTAATAACCGCCGGTTTGGAACCGATTCCCAAAAAACCGGAAGAACCTTCTTCTATCACTTCATAATCAAGCCTGTCACTTGTTACCGTAAATTCCTGACATGCAGCCGTAATAGCGTCATCCACTGTCTTTGCAGAAAACTCTTTATATTCCATCTTATTTTCCTCCTTTTACTTATCTTTATTATTTCTTTCATTAAATTCTTTAACCATATTTGCTTTTGCCATCATGCTTCCCGGCTTCGCAGATGAAGAATTTGTATTGGATACAGATTCCATATCTGAGGTTTTTTCTACAGCCTCTTTTGCCCTTTGGGAATAACTTTTATTCTGCACATTATTGATTCCCCTGGTATTCATATTGGCATATTGTTGTAATTTGGCCTGGTTTTCTTTTATTTTTTCCAGCTTCTTTGCGCTCTTTTCCTTATTCTTTTCCATGATTTCATTTAAATCCATCTTATCAATATGCTTATTGATAACTATCTGCTGGATACTTCTGACAACCGAACCGGCTATCCAGTAAAGTCCCATACCGGCAGGAAGTGTATAACAAAAAATAGCAGACATGATGGGCATAAACATATTCATGGTTTTCATGGAAGCAGCCATGGTATCCGCCATATCCCCTTTATTACCGCTCTTTTCCTGCTGAGGCATCAATTTCAAGTTAATCCATTGCGTCACTGCGGATAAAACGGGAATTGCGATTGCAGCTATTACCAGACCCCATGCGCCAGCTTCAACCGCTGTTTTTACAACGGAAGAAGGGGAATTTGCCATGTTAAGTCCCAAAAAATTATTGTAAATATCAATTAGACCCCTCTCAGAACCCTGAGATAAAATATAATGTCCGTTCAATTGTAAATCAGCAAAACCATTCTCCCGGGCAAAAGAAAGCAAATCTGATGAATTCATTTTATTTAATACATCAATAATGGCATTTCTTTCATTGATACCAAAATTTTTAGTAAAAGCTGCTGCTTCGGTAAAACCTTTTACAGTGTCCACAAGGCCCCTGTTTATAATTTCATCAGCCAATGCCCCGAAAGCATTACCTATTTTACTTACATAAGCAGGCATCCTGTAGATAACCTGATATAATGCAAGCAATATAGGAAACTGAATTAAAAGCTGAAGACAGCTTCCTGTGGGAGATACCCCGTATTTTGCATAAACTGCCTGAGTTTCCGCATTTCTCTGCATAACCGAATCATTATCATTACGATTTTTATATTTTTCATTGATTGCCTGTAATTCAGGATTCATTTTTGCAGACAATTTGGAAAACTTTTGCTGCTTAATGGTAAGGGGCATCATCAACAAATAAACCACAATCGTAAATAAAATAATAGAAAGACCAATGTTTGGAATTCCTATTAAATTCAGAACATTAAAAATACCTTCCATAATAAGGCCGAGTAAATTTGCAACCCAGCTGATGATAAAGGTACTGTTTTTAGTTAATAATATACCAGTCATTTTATTCCTTTCTCAATTTGGTTCCTATTGCATTTATTCTAAGGAACAGGGTCATAACCGCCCTTAGAAAACGGATTACATCTTAATATCCTCCAGACAGCAAGAATGCTTCCTTTAAAAGCGCCATATTTTTCTATCGCTTCCAAACCGTATTGGGAGCAGGTAGGAATATAAGGGCATTTTGTCTTCTTCAAAGGAGAAAGATATTTTCTATAAAATTGTATCATTGCAATCAACATTTTTTTCATAAATATACTTTCAAAATACCATGATGCTTTGATAAATGTAATAAAGCGCTTTCAATTTCATAAAAACCGACTGATGCCGCATTCGGTCTCGCAACGATTACCATATCCAAACCACTATTGAATATGTTTTCATGTAATCGGTAACTTTCTCTTACCAGTCTTGTTATGCGATGTCTCATAACACTGTTTCCTACTTTTTTACTGACGCTGATTCCAATTCTGTTAATACCAAGGCCATTTTCTTTTACATACATTACAAGGTATTTATTTGCATTGGACGTTCCATTCCTGTAAACAAACTGGAACTGATGATTTTTTCTTAATGACTCTGAAAATTTCATAACAGACTCCTAATCTTTCAGAGAAAAAAAGGTCACATCTCTGTGACCTATGCTGATAATTTATGTCTTCCTTTTGCACGCCTTGCTTTTAATACTCTTCTTCCGCCGGAAGAACTCATTCTGGCCCTGAAACCATGAACTTTAGACCTGGACCTTTTTTTTGGCTGAAATGTCATCTTCATTTCCGTACACCTCCTCTTCAAAACCTTCTATATAAAGGCATTCACAATATTCTTATTTTCAGAAAATAGCATATTGATTGTACTGGATAAATTAAATAATGTCAAGTAAAATAAGGAAGAAAAAAAGATTAAAAAAATTTTTTTGAGTTATCCACATAATATTTTTAAAAACACATTTACATAAAAAAATCCACATTTTGTGAATAAGATGTGGATAAGTAAATATTTTTATGTGAATGCAATGTGTAAACTACCGATTTTACCTTATTAATATGAAAATATTACACTTCTGATATTTAAAACTTATACACATATCATTCTGTTATTCCTTACCAATATGTTAACTTATAAACCGGGTTATCAACATAATGTGGATAATTTGCGCGTTAACTTCTATTTGAAATATTTTTTTATTTATATTAATATGGTATGTAGGGGAAAGTTTGAAACTCACTATGAATTTTTTGTTTTGAAAAGAGGTACATATATGGATGTAATGAAAGAGCAATGGAATGAAGTTATTGAAACGGTAAGACGTGAATACAGTTTATCCAATATTTCTTTTCAAACATGGATTGAACCGCTTTCTTTACACAGTGTTTCAGGTGACAATGTATACATTCTCATCCCAAACGATAAAGCAAGTGCGTTCTCTTATATCTCTTCTAAATATAAAACATTCTTTCAGGTAACTATATCTGAGATGTTTAACCATACCTACAATGTTATTTTTATTATGGAAAAAGATATTTTAGCCTTATCGGAAGGTAAAAATATTCCTGCCCTGAAACCGGTTTATAATATTAATTATGAAAATGCTAATCTTAATTCCAAATACAAATTTGATACCTTTGTGGTAGGAAGCAATAATAAATTTGCTCATTCCGCTTCTCTGGCTGTTGCAGAATCTCCCGGTGAAGCATATAATCCCCTTTATCTTTACGGAGGAGCCGGTTTGGGAAAAACCCATCTTATGCATTCCATAGGGCATTTTATATTGGAACAAAATTCAGAAATGAAGGTACTCTATGTTACTTCCGAGGAATTTACAAATGAAGTAATTGAATCCATCAGAAGCGGTAATGCAGCCGCAATGACCAAACTCCGGGAAAAATACAGAACAGTTGATGTCCTTATGGTAGATGATGTCCAATTTATAATAGGAAAAGAAAGCACCCAGGAAGAATTTTTCCATACTTTTAACGTACTCCATGCAGCCGGAAAACAAATTATTCTTTCTTCGGATAAACCCCCCAAAGAAATTGCAACTTTGGAAGAACGGTTCCGTTCCCGATTTGAATGGGGATTAATTGCAGATATCCAGCCGCCTGATTACGAAACCAGAATGGCAATACTGCGTAAAAATGCAGAATCCTGTGATATGGAAATTGACGAAGAAATCATTAAATATATTGCAACAAACATCAAATCCAATATCAGGGAGCTGGAAGGTGCATTTAACAAAATTATTGCTTTTGCTAAATTAAATAAAGTAAATCCTACTTTTCCTCTTGCTGAGGAAGCTTTAAAAGACATTATTTATCCGGATAAACCGAAAGAAATTACCCCACAGCTAATTATTCATGTGGTTGCCGAACATTTTGGGGTTAATCCTGAAGATATTACTTCCAAAAAAAGAAATTCCGAATTTGTGCAGCCACGCCAGATAGTCATGTATCTGTGCAGACATATGACAGAAACTTCTCTTACAAGTATAGGAAAACTGCTTGGAAAAAAAGACCATACAACCATTATTCACGGTGTTAATAAAATAACGGAAGAATTAAATACAAACGAAGAACTTAAGAATAAAATAGAAATCATCAAAAAGAAAATAAATCCTTCTTAATCCTTGCGGATGTCCACTTTACCTTGTGGAAAAAATGTGACTTCTATGTTTACAGAAAAAATTAATCTTATATATGATGTGAATAACTAAAGAGTTATCCATAAGTTATTATTTGTTTTCAACAACGTTTTACTATCATTTTTTCACGATAAATGCTATAATAAAAGAAGTTTTACACATATCAACAACCTATACTAACAATACTATTAATTTATTATATATTTTTTTATATAAGCTTGCTGCTCATTATATTTTAAACAGGAAGGGAGTTATTCACAATGAAGTTAGTATGTTCTAAATCAAATCTGCTTAGTGGCGTGCAGATTGTTTCCAAAGCTGTTCCCAATAAAACAACCATGTCAATTCTGGAATGTATCCTGATTGACGCTTCAAGCGGAGAAATAAAATTGACAGCCAATGATATGGAACTGGGTATTGAGACCATTATAGAAGGAAATATTATGGAAAAAGGAATTATAGCACTGGATGCTAAAATATTTCTTGAAATTGTCAGAAAACTTCCCGACAATGATATTCATATAGAAACAGATTCTAATTTTAAAACAACAATAACCTGTGAAAAAGCAAAGTTTAACATTATAGGTAAATCCGGAGAAGATTTTTCTTATCTTCCTCAGATAGAGAAGAGCGAAAGCCTGGTAATATCCCAGTTTACATTGAAAGAAGTTGTTAGGCAGACTATTTTTTCTATTGCTGACAATGATAATAATAAATTGATGACTGGTGAACTTTTTGATATCAGCGGAAACAAATTAAAGGTAGTTTCATTGGATGGACATCGTATTTCCATCAGGAATATTCTTTTAAAGAACAGCTATGAAGATAAAAAAGTTGTAGTTCCCGGAAAAACATTAAATGAAATCAGTAAGATTCTGCCGGGAGATGCAGACAGGGACGTAAATATTTTTTTCACTCCGAAACATATTGTTTTTGAATTTGATAATACCACAGTTGTATCCAGGTTAATAGAAGGCCAGTATTTCAACATAGAGCAGATGCTTTCCAGTGATTATGAAACAAAAGTAAGAATCAATAAAAAAGAATTTTTAAATTGTATAGACAGGGCTACTCTTCTTGTGAAAGAAGGAGATAAGAAACCTATCATCATAAATATTACCGAAAATTCTATGGAACTTAAGATTAATTCCATTATAGGAAGCATGAATGAAGATATAGATATCGAGAAGAACGGAAAAGATATGATGATTGGCTTTAATCCAAAGTTTCTGATTGATGCCCTTCGCGTGATTGATGATGAAGAAATCAATATTTATCTTGTTAATCCGAAAGCACCTTGTTTTATCAGGGATGCAGAAGAAAAATACATATATCTGATTCTTCCTGTTAACTTCACTACAGTTAATTAACAGAATGATTAAAGAGGAAAAAAATGGAAATACTCAAATTAAAAGATGAATTTATTAAGTTGGGACAGGCATTGAAAGCGGCAGGTCTGGTTGATTCCGGTGTGGAAGCCAAATTTATGATTCAGGATGGATTTGTAAAGGTGAACGGAGAAGTGGATACAAGACGCGGTAGAAAGTTGTATGGCGGTGAAATTGTGGATTATAAAGGAAAACAAATTAAAATAGAGGGATAATCCATGATAATCAAAAGATTGGAACTGGCGGATTTCAGAAATTATGAATCCCTTGATTTATGCTTTGACAAGGGAGTAAATATTTTGTATGGAAATAATGCTCAGGGAAAAACAAATATTTTAGAAGCAATTTATGTTTCTGCCACTACCAAGTCCCATAAAAGCAGCAAAGACAAGGAAATGGTTCATTTTGATAAGGAAGAAGCCCATATTCGTACTTATGTTGAAAAAGAGGGGATAGAAACAAGAGTGGATATGCATCTTCGCAAAACAAAGACCAAGGGTATTGCCATTGACGGCCAGAAGATAAAAAAAGCGTCTGAGCTGCTTGGATTGTGCAATGTTGTATTTTTTTCTCCTGAAGATTTGAGTATTATCAAAAACGGTCCGGCTGAAAGAAGAAGATTTGTAGACATGGAGCTTTGCCAGCTTGACAGTTTTTATCTTTATAATCTGAATCATTACAATAAAATTGTTAATCAACGAAATAAATTATTAAAAGATTTATATTGGAATCCCGAACTGAAAGATACTCTTGCAATTTGGGATTCTCAGCTTGTGTCTTTCGGAAGTAAAATTATAGAAAGAAGAATGCTTTTTTTAGAACAGCTTAATGAAATTATTTATGATATACATAAAAATCTTTCCGGTGGAAAAGAGGATATATTGATATCATATGAACCGGATGTACTGATAAGTGACTTTGAAAACAAATTAAGAACTAATCAGGAAAGGGACATTAAATTAAAACAGACCTCAGTGGGACCACACAGGGATGATTTTGTTTTTCTGAGTGATAACATAGATATCAGACGTTACGGTTCCCAGGGTCAGCAGCGTACAGCTGCATTATCCCTTAAATTGTCTGAAATTGAACTGGTCAAAAAAATTTCAAAAGATACCCCTGTTTTACTTTTGGACGATGTATTGTCGGAGCTGGATAATAACAGGCAGAATTACCTGTTAAACAGTATAGGGGATATACAGACTATTATCACTTGTACAGGTCTTGAAGAATTTGTAAATAACAGATTTGAAATAAATAAGATATTTTATGTTGAAAATGGGATTGTTACTTCTGAAAATTAGTTTTAGAAGTGATTGGTCGCTTTTTGCGGCGGAATGGAGGAAACATGAGCGAAGAAGCCTTACAGAATAAAATAGTGGAAAATGAATATGGAGCAGACCAGATTCAGATTCTGGAAGGACTGGAAGCTGTCAGAAAGAGACCAGGCATGTATATAGGCAGTACTTCTTCAAGAGGTCTGCATCACCTTGTTTATGAAATCGTTGATAATGCAGTTGATGAAGCGCTTGCCGGATATTGTGATACTATCGAGGTAATTATTAATCAGGATAATTCTGTAACTGTAACGGACAATGGGCGCGGTATTCCGGTAGGAATTAACCATAAAGCCGGTAAAGCTGCTGTTGAAGTTGTTTTTACCATTCTTCATGCGGGAGGTAAATTCGGCGGAGGAGGATATAAAGTATCGGGAGGTCTTCATGGTGTGGGGGCTTCTGTTGTAAACGCACTTTCAGATTGGCTTGAAGTGGAAATATACCAGAATGGAAAAGTATATAAACAACGTTATGAGAAGGGAAATACATGTTATCCTTTGAAAGAAATAGGTACTTGTCCCATTGAAAAAACAGGTTCCGTCGTTACTTTCAAACCTGATAAATCCATTTTTCAGGAAACGACAATCTATGATTTTGATATTTTAAAAACAAGACTCAGGGAGATGGCTTTTCTTACCAAAGGTCTTCGCATCATTTTAAAAGATGCCCGTACACAACTGACGGAAGAAAACGAAATACAGAAACAGGAAGAATCGGAAAGACCTGTGGAAGAAAAAGATATTCTTGCTGCCGAATCAGTAGAAGAAAAAGAAACTGCAAAAAAAATGCATCGGGTACTGGAATTTTATTACGAAGGCGGCATAAAAGAATTTGTTACTTATCTCAACAAAAGTAAAGAATCTCTGTATGATGAAGTATTATATTTTGAAGGAAGTAAAAATAACGTGTATGTTGAAGTTGCTTTTCAACATAATGACTCATACACGGAAAGCGTATACAGTTTTGTAAATAATATTAATACACCGGAAGGAGGTACCCATTTACAGGGTTTTAGAAATGCCATAACTAAAACTTTTAATGATTATGCCAGAAATGCAAAATTATTAAAAGATAATGAGGCAAATCTTTCCGGAGAGGATATCAGGGAAGGACTTACAGCTATTATCAGTGTCAAAATCGAAGAACCCCAGTTTGAAGGGCAGACAAAACAGAAACTTGGCAATTCAGAAGCAAGGGGTGCGGTTGACAGCATTGTATCTGAACAACTTACCTACTTTTTAGAGTTAAATCCAAGTGTTGCAAAAACAATCTGTGAGAAATCTATTTTGGCACAGCGCGCCAGGGAAGCTGCAAGGAAAGCAAGGGATTTAACCAGAAGAAAAACGGCTTTGGAGAGTATGGCGCTTCCCGGAAAATTGGCAGATTGTTCAGATAAAGACCCTAAAAATTGTGAAATTTACATTGTGGAAGGGGATTCTGCAGGGGGCAGTGCAAAAACGGCAAGAGCCCGTGCTACGCAGGCTATTTTGCCGCTCCGCGGTAAAATATTAAATGTGGAAAAAGCAAGGCTTGATAAAATATATGCCAATGCGGAAATTAAAGCCATGATTACCGCTTTTGGAACAGGTATACATGAAGATTTTGATATCAGCAAACTCCGTTATCATAAGATTATCATTATGACTGATGCGGACGTGGATGGTGCACATATCAGTACGTTACTGCTTACTTTTCTTTACAGGTTTATGCCGCAGCTTATAAAGGAAGGTCATGTTTACCTTGCCCAGCCGCCTCTATATAAACTTGAGAAAAATAAAAAAGTATGGTACGCCTACAGTGATGAAGAGTTGAATAATATACTTTCCGAAGTGGGAAGAGACCAGAACAATAAAATTCAGCGATATAAAGGTCTGGGTGAAATGGATGCTGAACAATTGTGGGAAACTACCATGGACCCCGAAAGGCGGGTTCTTCTCAAAGTAAACATTGATGAAGAAACGGAGTCTGAGATTGATTTAACCTTTACAACCCTTATGGGGGATAAGGTTGAGCCGAGACGTGAATTTATTGAAGAAAATGCAAAATTTGTCAAAAATTTAGATATTTAGTCGTTGAGTTTTTATTGAAAGAAAGCAGGATATAAAAAATGGAAGATAATATTTTTGATAAGATACAAAACGGCGATGGATATGACAAGGTTCATGTGGTGGATTTGAAAAAAACCATGGAAACATGTTATATTGATTATGCCATGAGTGTCATTGCGGCACGTGCGCTTCCCGATGTAAGAGATGGATTAAAACCCGTGCAGAGGCGTGTGCTCTATTCGATGATTGAGTTAAATAACGGCCCTGACAAACCACACCGTAAAAGTGCCCGTATTGTCGGTGATACAATGGGTAAATATCATCCCCATGGAGACAGTTCCATATACGGAGCTTTGGTTAATATGGCACAGGAATGGTCTACCCGTTATCCCCTTGTAGATGGTCACGGTAATTTTGGTTCTATGGACGGTGATGGCGCTGCTGCCATGCGTTATACGGAAGCCAGGTTATCCAAAATATCCATGGAACTTCTGGCTGATATAGGGAAAAACACTGTAGATTTTGTTCCCAATTTTGATGAAACAGAAAAAGAACCTTCTGTTCTTCCCAGCCGTTATCCGAATCTTTTGGTAAATGGGACTACCGGTATAGCGGTAGGTATGGCAACCAACATCCCTCCCCACAATCTTCGTGAGGTGATTAAAGCTGTAACAAAAATTATAGATAATCAGGTAGAAGAGAACAGGGGTACAGATATAGAAGAAATATTATCCATTGTAAAAGCTCCTGATTTTCCTACAGGCGGTTTGATTTTAGGTACAAAAGGAAGTGAAGAGGCTTACCGGACCGGACGCGGTAAAGTGCGCGTCCGCGCCATTACCAATATCGAAACCCTTCCAAACGGCAAAAATCAGATTATAGTTACGGAATTGCCCTATATGGTGAATAAGGCAAACCTGATTTTAAAAATTGCTGAGCTTGTCAAGTTAAAAAAGATTGATGGAATTACTGATTTAAGGGATGAGTCCAACCGTGAAGGCATCAGGGTGGTTATTGAACTCAGAAGAGATGTCAATGCAAACGTTATATTAAACCAGCTTTACAAGCATACGCAGCTTCAGGACACTTTCGGAATCATTATGCTTGCACTTGTAAATAATGAGCCGAAAGTCATGAACCTTCTGGATATGCTAAATTATTATCTGGCTCACCAGAAAGACGTGGTAACCAGAAGGACAAAATATGATTTAAATAAAGCGGAAGAACGTGACCATATTTTACAGGGACTGTTAATTGCGCTTGATTATATTGATGAAGTAATTTCCATTATCAGAAGCAGTCAGAATGCCCAGATAGCAAAAGAGCGCCTGATGGAGCGTTTTTCACTTTCAGATGCACAGGCCCAGGCAATTGTGGACATGCGTCTGCGTGCGTTGACAGGTCTGGAACGCGAAAAACTGGAAAACGAACATAAAGAATTACAGATTAAAATAAAAGAATTAAAGGCAATTCTGGCGGACGAAAAACTTCTGCTTGGCGTCATCAAAACGGAAATCAATGTGATTTCCGATAAATACGGCGATGACAGGCGCAGTAAGATTGGCTTTGATGAATTTGATATTTCCATGGAAGATTTAATTCCTATGGACAATACCGTTATTGCCATGACAAGGCTGGGTTACATCAAACGTATGACTGTGGATAATTTTAAATCACAGAACCGTGGTGGAAAAGGCATTAAAGGAATGCAGACGATTGATGAAGATTATATAGAAGACCTTTTGATGACTACCACACACCATTATCTTAATTTTTTCACCAATCAGGGACGGGTTTACAGATTAAAGGCATATGAAATTCCTGAAGCAGGAAGAACTGCAAGAGGTACTGCTGTTATCAACCTGTTACAGTTAAATCCCGGTGAGAAAATTACGGCAATGATACCGATTAAAGATTACTGTGAAGATAAAGACCTTTTTATGGTAACAAAACGCGGTATTGTTAAGAAAACTTCCTTGATGGAATACAGTAATATTCGTAAAAACGGTCTTGCTGCCATTAATCTAAGGGAAGACGATGAATTGATAGAGGTTAAATCTACCAATAAAGACAGCGAAATATTCCTTGTAACAAAATTAGGTATGTGTATCCGGTTTAAAGAAACGGATGTCCGTGCGACAGGGCGTACATCTATGGGTGTTATCGGTATGAATCTGTCCGATGGTGATGAGATAATCGGTATGCAGTTAAAGAAACAAGGAGATTCCCTGTTGATTGTATCTGAAAATGGTCTTGGAAAGCGTACTTTTCTGGATGAGTTTACGATACAAAAAAGAGGCGGAAAAGGTGTAAAATGTTACAAAATCACAGAAAAAACAGGTAATGTGGTAGGTGTTAAAGCTGTTAATGATGACCATGAAATTATGATGATTACCACAGAAGGGATTATTATTCAACTGAGGGTTCAGGACATATCTTCTCTTGGCCGTATCACTTCAGGCGTAAAGATGATAAATTTGGATTCCGGTGTAAAAGTTGCCCAGATTGCAAAAGTAAGGGAAAAAGTATCGAACGGCAGTCAGGAATTTGAAAATATTGACGATGCATTGGAGCAGATAACTGAAAAATAAACCCGAATTAAAAAGGAAATTTTTTCTTGCAAACTATAAATACAAATGATAATATAATCCCGTATTGTATCTTCGTAAAGAAGAATGATAACAAGGAGGAAAATTAAATATGGAGAAAAAAACAACGAAACTTGTAGGAGTCGGACTGTTGACAGCAATCGTGGTGGTGCTTCAAGCACTGGCTGTTGCCATCAGGCCAACAGGTATTTTTAACATCTCACTGGTTCTTGTACCAATAGTAGTCGGTGCGGCGCTGTATGGTTATAAGGCAGGAGCATGGCTGGGATTTATTTTCAGTGTTGTGGTTCTATTTACTGACACGGCAGCATTTATGGCAATTAGTGTGGTAGGTACCGTTATCACGGTTCTTGTTAAAGGAACGGCTGCCGGATTAGCTGCCGGACTGATATATCTGGTTTTGCGGAAGAAAAACAGATATTTAGCGGTTATTTTATCCGCAATTGTATGTCCGATTGTCAATACCGGTTTGTTCCTTTTAGGCTGTATGTTGTTTTTTATGAACACTATCAACGGATGGGCAGCGGATAGCGGATATGCCTCCGCAGGCGCATATATGATTTTTGCCCTGGCCGGTGTCAATTTTCTGATAGAAATGGGTGTCAATATCGTACTTAGTTCTGTGATTATGAGAATCATAGATATCAGTAAAAAAGGCAGATAATAAGTATATTTCCAATCAAAATACTTTCTGTAACATAAGATTCTGCATTTTATACAGGCAGTGAAATGAGTGCCTGTATAAATGCAGAATTATAATTTCATTTTCTGTTTTATCAAAACATAACGTCAATTTCTCTTTTCAACATGTTTTATTGCATAAATTTATCTATTACTTCCACCAATCCGTCTTCATCATTGGATTTGGTAATATAATCAGCTACTGCTTTTACTTCATCCCTTGCGTTTGCCATGGCAACACCGACGCCTGCATAGGCAATCATGGAGATATCGTTATAACCATCCCCGCAACAGATGGCATTTTCTTTTTTTAATCCGACTGTTTCCAGCATCCTGTCCAGAGATGTCCCTTTATCTATATTTTTAGGCATGATTTCTATAAAATACGGTTCTGAGCGGTACACGCTCAGAGTATCGGCAAATTTTTCCTGAAGCATTTTCTCATACTGTGCTGCTTTTTCGGGAGGTGCTGTCATCAGGCATTTGCAGATTTCAAAGCTTACAAAATCCACAAAATCGTCCACTTCCCTCACCGGCATGCCGTTAATACGCGCTTCCAGTTCTATATATTCATCAATGCCTGTTCCGGATACCACATAATCTCCGCAGTAAGTAATCAGACCACACTGGTGCTCTTTTGCAAAACGGTATAACCCGGGAATCACAAAAGAGGGAAGAACTTTCTGGAAAACAATATCGCCGGTTTTACAATTGATGATACAGGCGCCGTTATAAGACAAAAGGTATCCTCCATATTTATTCAATTCCAATTCTTCTGCATATTTAAGCATCCCCGGCGTCGGTCTACCGGAAGCGAGCACGATAATATGTCCCCGCTCCTGAATCATATGCAGTCCTTTTTTTGTATCCGGGGATATATTTTTAGAGGAAGTCGTCAAAGTGCCGTCAATATCCAGTACAAGTATTTTTTCATTCATTAGATATACTCCTTAATCACAATGTACAAATTTATTATAGTGGATGAATTTGTTTTTATCAATGCAGAAACGTAAATAACTTTGTCCGTAAAATACGGAATATTGACATAAATATTCAAAATGATATAATTAATTAACTTTAAACCATAAAAATTGGGTATTCTGGGAGGATAAAAATGTTCTGTAATCAATGTGGCACAAAATTACCTGATGATGTTTTGTTTTGTCCGGAGTGCGGTGCAAAACAGGAGATTGTTGATGCAATGCCTGATGTGGCAGAAGTACAAAATACATCTATGAATATATCTTCTAATGTGCCACCTGTGCCGGAAAAGAAAAAGAAAAAGCTATATAAGATTTTCATTCCCATGGGCGTGTTATTGACAGCCGCCATTCTTATTTGTGTTTTTCTGTTGGTGGAAAACAGGAAAGAAAGCCCGTTTACGCAGATATCAAAGGATATTCTTTTATATTGGCAAAATAATTTTTCCAATCTGTCTGGTGAAAACCTGGAAATAACGGAAAAAATAAATGATTATTACTACAGTGGCGACGGAAGTACTTCCGTGTATTTGACGGAAGATTATTCACTGTATTGTATTAATGAGAATATGGAGCCTGTACTGGTTGCGGAAGATGTCAATAATGTAAAGATGGCTTTGTCAGGTGATTATTTTGCTTATACGGTGGCGGAAGATGAGTTTGATTTTTATGGAGGCATTCTTTATCTGTATGATGTAAAAAGGGACAAATCCACCAAAATCAGCAAAGAAATTTATGCGCCTGATATCTGCATTTCACCGGACGGCAAAACGGTTGCCTATATGAAAGATTATGAAGGCTTGGACGACAATACCTTATATCTTTGTACGCTTGGCAAAGAAGAAAAGAAGGTAGATAAAGATGGAAGTTTTCCTGTTGCCATCTCAGACGGCGGGAAATATTTTTACTATGCAAATTACAACGATAAATTATATTGTTTTGACGGTAAGGATGCCGAAAAAATTGCTGCGGATGTAAACGGATATTATTGGTTTAATTCTTCCATGACAGAAATGCTTTTTATTAAAAACGGGAAGACTTACTATTACAATCCAAAGCTGGAAGAAGCCGTCAGGGTTTGTAACAGTGAAATAGACTCTGTTGTTGTGCCGGATGAAGAAATGGCATTGATGCCTGATTGCTGCAGTAACCGTGCGAATCTGGTAGGAAAGGTATCCCTAAAAGACTCTGTTCTCGAAAATGAAGGAACGATGTACTGGCTCAATAAGAACGGCACGGATACCGTTAAAATCGGTTCAAATATTTATGATTACCAGCTTTCGGCAGACGGGAAATCCCTGCTTTACATCAAAGGTTCTAAATTGTATAAAATAAATAAACTCAATGAAGAAATGAAAGAGAAACTATTGTATGATGAACTGCTGGAAGGTTTTGCCGCCAGTGAAGATTTGTCAAAAATTTATATTATAACGGCGGAGTCAGAGCTTTGCTATTTAAAAGGCAATCAAAAAACAGAAAGGATTTCAATAGACTTTTCTGTTTGTGATAATAATATTGTTTATAATGAAGCCTGCGGAAAAATTTTCTATACCGAAGACAATGACCTGTACTGTGCCGGTACAAACGCAAAATCCAAAGAAAAAATAGCGGAAGATGTTTTTGGCATATTAAAAGCATTTGACGGTATTATTTATGTTGTAGATGAGGGTGAAGAAATCTATTACTACATGGAAAAAGAACCGGTAGAGTTCATTTCCATGCCATGGTAAAGGAAAGGAAGCATCAGATTAATGAATGAACAAGATGTGGAAATAGAACAGATTGCGGAAAAATCTTACGCTGCCGCAAAGGAAATTCTGGAAATTGCAAATCCCGCAAAGGGAACGATTTTTGTGGTGGGATGTTCCACCAGCGAGGTGGGAGGGGGAAGCATAGGACAAGCTTCCAGCCCGCAGCTTGCGGAAGCTGTCTTTGGTGGGATTTACAGAGCGGTAAAAGAAAAGGGCGTTTATCTGGCCGCCCAGTGCTGCGAGCATTTAAACAGGGCGCTGATACTGGAGAGGGAAGCGGCGGAAAAATATTTTTATGAAGAAGTAAATGTGGTGCCCCAGCCGAAGGCGGGAGGCTCCTTTGCTACCATGGCTTGGAAGTATTTTGAGAACCCTGTTGCGGTGGAGCATATTAAGGCAGCAGCAGGGATGGATATCGGAGATACATTAATTGGAATGCATTTAAAAGACGTGGCGGTTCCCGTGAGAATCAGCATAAAGCAAATAGGCAGTGCCCGCGTGGTTTGTGCAAGAACCCGTCCGAAGTATATCGGCGGCAGCAGGGCCGGATACATGGAAGAGGAATAAAGACGGTATGACGATTGAATTACCAAAAAAAGTGAATACCATTATCGAAACCATCAGTACAGCAGGCCATGAAGCTTATGTGGTAGGCGGCTGTGTGAGGGACAGTTTACTGGGACGGACTCCCGATGACTGGGATATCACCACATCTGCAAAGCCGGAAGAAATCAAAAATCTTTTCAGGCATACAATAGATACCGGGATTGAGCACGGAACCGTTACCGTAATGCTGGAAAAAGAAGGCTTTGAAGTTACCACATACAGGATTGACGGTGAATATGAAGATTGCAGGCATCCGAAAGAAGTAATGTTTACGGATAAGCTGACTGAGGATTTGAGAAGGCGTGATTTTACCATCAATGCAATGGCATATAATAATAACCGCGGACTGATAGATATTTTTGGCGGTAAAGAAGATTTGGAGAAGGGAATCATCCGGTGTGTGGGAGATGCCCGGGAAAGGTTTACCGAAGACGCACTCCGGGTTTTAAGAGCAATCCGTTTTTCAGCGCAGCTGGGATATTCAATAGAAGAAAGAACAAAGGAGGCAATAGAAGAACTTGCTTCTTCTTTAAAAAATATCAGTGCGGAAAGGATACAGGTGGAATTGATTAAGATACTGCTCTCCCCGCATCCGGATTACTTTCGTATTGCATATGACACAGGCGTCACAAAGGTGTTTTTTCCGGAATGGGATAAAGCTATGGAAACACCGCAGAATCATCCTCATCATTGTTTCAATGTAGGAGAGCATATTCTCCATTCTCTGCGGGAAGTGCCGCCGGATAAGGTTTTGCGCCTAACCATGCTGCTTCATGACATAGCAAAGCCTGATGTGATGGAAATAGATGACAAGGGTATCACCCATTTTCACGGTCATGCAAAAGCCGGTGAAATTATGAGCCGTGACATATTAAAAAGGCTTCGTATGGACAATGACACCATAAATAAAGTAAGCAGGCTGGTATTGTATCATGACTACGGAAAAGGGATAATGCCGGACAAAAAGATAGTACGCCGTGCCATAAATAAAGTAGGAGAAGACATTTTTCCATCCCTGTTACTTGTAAAGAGAGCAGATATTCTGGCACAGAGTGAATACAAGAGGGAAGAAAAACTGGAAAAACTGGAAAACTGGAAAAACTGTTATCGGGAAATCTGCAAAAATAAAGAGTGTGTTTCCTTAAAAACACTTGCCGTAAACGGAAAAGACCTGATAGAAGCAGGTATGGAGCCAGGAAAAAAGCTGGGGGAGGTTCTTGAAAAACTGTTGCAGGAGGTTCTGGAAAATCCATCCAGAAACACAAGGGAATATCTGCTTTCAAGGGTATTTAAAAGTACTTCAGATGCCTAACATACTTTTACATTCTTTCTCATATGATAGGTTAGAACCTCAAAAGAGGTGTGATAAGATGGGGAGGAATGAAAGTGAACGACAGGGCTGTTGCTTTACTGGACCACTATGATATAGAAGTGCTTCGCACCAGAAAAGGGCGGAGTGCCATTCTTTGTGACACCAAGGCAGGTTGTCTCATTTTTAAAGAATATATCGGAAATCCGGAAAAAATAAAAGTGCAAAACAGGATTCTTTCAAAAATTGCACAATCCAGGGTTCTGCCGGTAGAAGAAATTATACCTACAAAGGAGCAGGACCTTTTAACAGAGGATACAGATGGGAAAAAATATGTCCTGAAATCTTACTTTGAAAACAGGGAATGTAATATCCATGATGCGGAGGAATGTCGAGATGCAGTAAAAACCCTTGCCAGACTCCATAAGGTAATGTTTCTTGACAAAGAAGATGTTGACAAATTCGGACTATCTGTATTTTCCATGCAAAAGGAATATGAAAAGCATAATAAAGAATTGAGAAAAGTATGGCGCTATCTGCACAAAAAAAGCCAGAAGTCATTTTTTGAGACAGCGCTTTTGCATGAATACGATTATTACCTGGAGCAGGCGCTGGAAATTGTTTCTGAGTGGCAGGCATTTGCATTGGAAAGCGATTTGGAGTATATTAAAGAACAGGGAATGCTCTGCCATGGAGATTATCAATATCATAACATCATAAAAACGGGGCAGGCTTTTTCCATTATAAACTTTGAAAGATGTCTGATGGATAATCCCATCCGTGACTTATGCCTTTTTATGAGAAAACTTCTGGAAAAAAGCAACTGGTCAAGAAAGCTGGGGGAAAGTCTTTTAGATGCCTACAATGGTATAAGACCTCTTTCCGCGCGTTCCTTTGTGGAATTATATTACAGGCTGGCGTATCCGGAGAAGTTCTGGAAAATTGTGAATTTTTATTTTAACTCGGGAAAAGCGTGGATACCGGACAAAAACAGGGAAAAACTGGAAATATTATCCGGACAGGAAAAGGAAAAACAGATATTTTTGGAAACTTTATTCAGAACCATTTCTTAAAATAGGAATACCGCATGGAAAGGAAAAAATGAGATACATGACAGATAAAATGAAAAAAACAGCATATGTGATATTGCTTTTTTCTATAGCATTCCTGATTGGATGTTCTCCCAAAAAAACGGAAACCCAGCCAAAGGAAACAGTGTCCGGGGGAGAATCCGGCTTTATATTAACAGGACCCGGAAGCTATGATTCGGCTGACACCGCTGTGGTTGTAAGGATTGACCGCACGGATAAAACCATTACGTTCTTGAATCTGGAAGTAAGTAAAAATTATACATTGCAATATGACGGCACCTCTGTTTTTTCAGACAAATACGGCCAGTCACTTTCCCTGGAGCAGATAAGGGAAGGGGATATTGTGGACGTCACTTTTTTGAAGAGTAAGAAAAAGCTGAATACTTTGATGCTGTCGGCAGGCAGCTGGAGCAATGAAGAAGTAAACAGATACAGCTTTGATACCGGTATCAAAAATGTCACGATAGGGGAGAATATTTACAAACTTTCCGAAGATATTAAGATTTTTTCCGATGGCGAAGAAATTGAAATGATGGATATAAACGAAACGGATGTGCTGACTTTTCGGGGGATAGACAGTACGGTAAACAGCATTGTTGTGGAAAAAGGGCATGGTTACCTGCGGCTTTCCGGGGATGAAAAGTTTATCGGCGGATGGATAGAGGTAGGTCAGGGCATTATCCACCCCATTACCGAAGATATGCTGCTTACGGTGCCTGAAGGAAAATATCAGGTGCTAATCAGCGTCACCGGCGGCGGCGGTGCAAAGAATGTTATAATAAACCGTAATGAAGAAGTTACATTGGATATCGGTGATTTGGAAGTTGAGGAAACGCAGTTTGGACAGGTGATTTTTGCCTTGAATCCTTCCACTGCAAGTTTGTATATCGACGGCAATCTTGTGGATACCAGTGGTCCGGTTACCTTGGAATACGGTATCCATCAGTTGATTGCCCGGGCATCCGGTTACAGTTCGGTAACCAGTTACCTGAAAGTAGCGGAACCGACCGCCGGGATAGAAATTACCCTTGATGCGGACGAAGAAGAAGAGGAGGATGAAGATAAAGAAGAAGATACCTCGGTATCCTCCGGTAACGGCAATACTACAGCCAGCTATTATCAGGTGCATATTGATGCGCCTTCCGGCGTGGAAGTCTATGTAGACGGCAATTATATCGGTATTTCTCCGATTAGCTTTAAAAAGGTAGAAGGGCCCCATGTCATTACCCTCCGCAAAACAGGGTTTGAGACCAGAAGTTATACGATTCAGGTGGATGATGAAAAGAAGGATGTAACATTCTCCTTTGTGGAACTGGTGCCAAATTAATAAAGTCAGGATAATAAAAAGATGGAAAAAAAATATACTTATGAAGATTTTTTAGAAATCATTAAAGCTTTAAGGAGCGAAAATGGATGTCCCTGGGACAGGGAGCAGACTCATGACAGTTTAAAGCCGTGTATGACGGAGGAAGCCGCAGAACTTATTGCCGCTATCAGGATTTATGACAAAACAGGAAATGCAGAAAATCTGCTGGAGGAGCTGGGAGATGTGTTGCTGCAGGTTGTCATGCATGCCCAGATTGCTGACGAAGAAGGCCTCTTTACCATGGAAGATGTTGTAAATCATGTGGCAGCTAAAATGGTGCGCAGGCATCCTCATGTTTTTGGAGAGGTACAGGCGGATACTTCCGTTCAGGTATTAAAAAACTGGGAAGAAATCAAGAAGCAGGAAAAAGAAGGAAAGAGCTGGATTGAATCACCGTTGAAGGAAATTCCGAAAGAGCTGCCCTCTCTTGCAAGGGCGCCAAAGGTATTGAAAAAAGCGGACAAGCTTTACGGCAGAAGCAGCAGTTTGAAAGAAGACATTGCTGTCTTGAAAGAAGCAGTATCTTATATGGAAGAATTACAGGAAGAATTGAAAAAAGAAGAAATGGAGAAACAACTGGGAGACACGCTCATGGCGGTTTGTGACATTGCAAGGATGTACAAGTTGTTTCCGGAAGAGATTCTGACGGATAGGATTGAAGATTTTATAGAAGGCTGTGAAAATAATTCCGAAAATAAGGAAAATGCCCTAAAATAGGCAAAAAACCTTGACAAAGGTTTAGAAAACAGATATATATATGTATAGACGTTTCAAGAGAGACATCTATTTAGGACTACAAATAAGAAAACTCATTAAGAGGAGGAGTTCAATATGAACAAGACAGAATTGGTAGCAGCTATGGCTGACCAGGCTGGAATTTCCAAGAAAGATGCTGAGAAGGCATTGGCAGCTTTTACAGGCGTTGTTACAGAAGAATTAAAGAAGGGCGAAAAGGTTCAGCTGGTTGGTTTCGGTACCTTTGAAATTTCTGAGAGAAAAGCAAGAGAGGGAAGGAATCCTCAGAACGGCCAGACAATGAAGATTGCAGCTTCCAAGGCACCTAAGTTCAAAGCAGGTAAAGCTTTAAAAGACGCTGTTAACTAATTGCGGCAATGGGATAAAACACAGGAAGAGAACCTGACAGTACAGGTTCTCTTTTATTTTTTATTACAATAATAAGGAGATTTTCATGAGACTGGACAAGTATTTAAAAGTATCACGGCTGATTAAGCGCCGTACTGTGGCAAATGAAGCCTGTGACAGCGGCAGGGTGCTTATCAACGACAAGCCGGCCAAAGCATCCGCCAATGTAAAGAAAGGCGATGTTATTACAATTTCTTTTGGCAATAAGGATGTCAAGGTAGAAGTGCTCGATGTGCAGGAAACGGTAAAAAAAGAAGAAGCGAAAGAGTTGTTTCGATATATTTAAAGTAATAATGCCCTGTCCCTTTTAATATACTATTATAAAGTATGGCAGGGGGTATTTTCATGGAAGATTTAAACAGCACAAATAAGCGGGTACATAAAATCATGCTGACCAACAGAAAGACATGCACCATAAACGGTGTAAACGATGTTTTGTCTTTTGACATTCATGAAATCTTACTGGAAACAGACCAGGGCATGTTGATGATTAAAGGAGACGATTTGCATGTAAACCGGCTGACATTGGATAAGGGTGAAGTTGATATTGACGGAAAAATAGACAGTCTTACCTATTCAGAAAGCACGAGTTATGGAAATAAAGGTGAATCCCTTCTGTCAAAACTGTTTAAATAGAAGGGAGTTTCTATGAGCAGTCCTGCAATCAGTGAAAATCTGTTTCTGCTCTATTCCCTTTTAATGGGAATTTTTATCACCTTTGTATATGACCTTTTCCGTGTATGGAGAAGAGTCTGTACACATAATGCTTTTTTTATTTCTGTTGAGGACATTCTTTTCTGGATTTTTTGTGCGGTAAGTGTTTTTTATCTGATGCATACGCAAAGTAACGGGACATTGCGGTGGTTTGCCATATTGGGTGCTTTGACGGGAATGTTTTTCTACAAAAAAACACTCAGTTCCTTTTTTGTAAATTTAATGTCAGGCATATTAAAGACTATTTTAAAATTTTTCGGAAAGATATTTAAAGTAATTGCGAAACCTTTTAGATTTCTTGCAGGAAAAGGAAAGAAAGTCGGAAGGAAAATGGCCAATGGCGGCAGGCGGACAAAAGGATTTTTAAAAAAGAAGTTGACGGCATGTAAAAAATTGCTTAAAATAATTTTATGTAAACAATAAATTTACGCACGATTGTGGAAGGAAAAATATGACAGCAGGCAGAAAGAGAAAAAGAACTGTCTATCGAAAAAAACGCCAGAACCGGTTCAGCATGTTTCTTGTGACTCTGGTTGTGGTAATGATTCTTGTTGTAGTTGCCATCAAAAGAGTGGAAATCAGTGACAAGATGAAAACCAATCAGGCAAAGATAGAGTTGTTAAATGAGCAGATTACGGCAGAAGAGATAAGGGCGGAAGAGATAAAAGAATACGAGAAATATACACATACCAAAGGTTATGTGGAAGAGGTTGCCCATGATAAGCTTGGGCTTGTTTATGAAGGTGAGATTATATTTAAACAAAAATAACTCCATCCTGTTTTGCAGGATGGGGTTTTTTGTCGTAAAAAAAAGTTGCAGCCGGGCAAAAGTTTGACAAAATACGAGAATCCTTTCCCCTATAATAGATAGGCAACGGAGGATAGAAATACTATGAAAAAAATATTGGGAGAAAAAGAAGCGGAGAGGGCTTTTCTGCTTTCTGAATATGGAAAACAAAAGCTTTTGGGATATGCCGATTCTTTTAAGGAAATTGCAAAAACCCTGGATGAGGATTTCCAGTGGAATCAGGAAGAAGAGTCCAGGCAGAGCCGTCTGTACAGCAGAAAGCTGTGGGAAAACAGATGTATGCTGGCAGATAATTTAAATGAAATGGCAGGTGTCATGGCACAGGTGGCAGGGGAGGTTTTTTCTTACAGACCTTTTCCGGAAAGGAAGCGAAAGCAGATTATACAGACCCTGCGGGGGGAAGGTGTTCTGGTTAGTGATTTGTATTATATAGATAGTGAAACCGGGCGTACAAAAATAAACCTGAATATGTCCTCGGAAAAAATGGGAGGAGTCAGTGTAGAAGAAACAGCGGACATGCTTTCCGTGATGCTGGATATGAGACTGGTACCGGCCATGAACTGTCCGTATCTTCTGGACGGAAATATACGAAGCTATACCTTTATGGAAGAAGCCAGATTTGTCGTTTTAACGGGCGCTGCAAGGGCAGTAAAAGAAACGGAGCAAAAATCAGGGGATAATTATGCTTTTTTGGAATCGGAAAAAGGAAAAATTACTCTGCTGTTATCTGATGGAATGGGTTCCGGTGAAAAAGCCTGTACGGACAGCGAAATGGTATTGGATTTAATGGAAAAATTAATGGAAGCAGGATATAGACCGAAACCGGCAGCCAACCTTGTAAACAGCGCTCTGATTGCAAAAGGAGAAGAACAGAACATGTCGACCCTTGATATTTGCGAATTAGACTTATATGACGGAATATGTGAATTTACAAAAGTAGGCGCCGCATCATCTTTTATCAAACGGGAACATATGGTGGAACAAATTTCCACGGGTACGCTTCCGCTCGGTATTTTTAAAGGAATAGAAGAAGAAAGCGTCCGCCGCAGGCTTATGGACGGAGATTATGTTTTTATGCTGTCAGACGGCATTGTCGATGCCGTGGAAGAAAGTGATTATAAAGAAGAACTCAGTGAAATTATAGGAAATCTTGAACAGGAAAATCCCAGGGAACTGGCAGAGGCTTTGCTTCAGACTGTGTTAAGGAAATCGCGGGGACACATCCGGGATGATATGACAATACTGGTTTTGGGGATTTGGGAAAATTCATAACAACCGGGTCTTTGTATGTCATGGATAACTGTTGTGAAAATAAGCCCGGCAGCCTTGCTTTTTTGCGGCAAACCGATTATGATTAGGACAGTAACCAAATTGCAGCAGTCATTGGAAAAAGTCATGTTGATAGAAAAAGTCAGCGGATATATGGAAAAATTTCATATGATATCGGAGGGTGATGTTGTTGCTGCCGGTGTATCAGGAGGAGCGGATTCCATGTGCCTCCTTCTTGTGTTGTCAGCTATTAGGAAAACAATACCATTCCGGCTTTTGGTGGTGCATGTGAATCACCTTATCCGGACAGATGCGGCAGAAGATGCCTTGTTTGTGAAAAAAATGTGTGTGAAACTAAACATACCTTTTTACCTTGTGGAAAAGGATGTAAAAGCTGTTGCGAAAGCAAGACATGTGTCCACAGAGGAAGCAGGAAGGCAAATTCGGTATGATGCATTTGTGCAGGTTTTGCAAAAGGAAGCGCCTGATGCATACGGTTGCAATAAAGCAAAAATTGCAGTGGCGCATAATATGAATGACAGGGCGGAGACCATGCTCTTTCATCTGTTCCGGGGAAGCGGACTCACAGGGCTTGCCGGTATCCGGCCTGTAAGGGATAAAGGGCAGGAACCGAAGGTAATCCGTCCCCTGTTGGGAGTAACCCGGAATGAAATAGAAGATTTTCTTACAAAAAACCATATGACTTGGTGTACGGACTATACCAATGAGGAAGATGGATACACCAGAAACCGCATACGCCATCATATACTGCCATTTGCGGAAAAAGAAATTGCAGCGGGGGCGGTGGCAAATATGGGCAGAGCTGCCGATATCCTGTCAGAGGCGGAAGATTTTATACAAGGGGAAACAAAAAAGGTATATGAGGATTGTATCATTGGTAAAAATGCCCCGGCAGAAGTTTTTCTCGCCGAAAAGCTGCTGCAGTACCCTCCTTTTCTGCAAAAGCAGGTAATTATGTACGGCCTGGAAAGGATAATACCCGCCAGAAAGGACATTACCAGCGCCCATGTTGAGGAAATAAGGACTCTTTTTACCAACAGGAAAAACCGTGAGCTGCATCTTCCCTGCCGGATAACAGCCAGAAGAGAATATGAAAAAGTGGTGATTGAAAAGAATCCGGCCGAAAATCCTGCGGCCGGAACACAAAAGTTTTCGGTAAAACTGCCCGGTCCGGGGGAAGAACCTCTGCGCATATTTCTTTCAGAAACGGAATACATGGAGTTTAGGGTAGAGTATTTTGAAAAATCGACGAATATTCCAGAAAATCAGTATACGAAATGGCTGGATTATGATAAAATAAAAAAATCGCTTACTATCCGTACCAGACAAACCGGGGATTATTTTTTCTTTAATCAGGCGTTTAACAAAAAGTCCATCCAAAATTATATGGTGGAAAATAAAATACCCAAAACACAAAGGGACAGAATCTGGCTTTTGGCGGAAGAAGAACATATTCTCTGGATAGTCGGACATCGTATCAGCAGTTATTGCAAGATAAATGAGAATACAAAGTGTATTTTACAGGTACAATTAAAAGGAGGATGAAAGCATGTCTGAACATGTAAGGGTACTTTTGACGGAAAAGGAAGTTGACGACAGAATACAGGCAATCGGGGACCAAATCAACAAGGATTATGCAGGAAAGCAGGTTCACCTTATCTGCGTCCTGAAAGGCGGCAGTTTCTTTTTGTGTGAACTTGCCAAGAGGATTACAGTGCCGGTTTCCCTGGATTTTATGTACGTTTCCAGCTATGGAAATTCCACCCAGTCCAGCGGTGTTATCAAAATCGTCAAAGATTTGGATGACCCTATAACGGATAAAGATGTTCTGGTGGTGGAAGATATTGTGGATTCGGGCAGGACATTGAGTTATCTGCTGGAAATGCTTAGGGAAAGAAATCCGAAAAGCCTGCGTCTGTGCACGCTTTTGGATAAACCGGAAAGACGCGTGGTAGAAGTAAAGGTAGATTATACGGGATTCCAGATTCCGGATGAATTTGTCGTTGGGTATGGATTGGATTATGACCAGAGATACCGCAATCTGCCGTATATCGGTGTAATAGAATTTGAGGAATAAATAAACAGGCTGCTGTTTGCGGTCAGGAGGAACAGTTTTGAAACAAAATGGAAGAGGTTTTAACCAGTTTTTTTTGATTATCATTCTGTTAATATTTGTTGTTGCACTTTTTGGTCCATGGGAAAGAAGGAACACGGAATATAGTCAGGCACAGCTGATAAAGGACATTACCGATGATAAGGTAAAAGATGTTTTTATAAAACCTAACAGGGAAACGCCCACAGGTTCCCTGGAAGTGGTTTTAAAAACAGGGGAAGAAAAGACTCTTTACGCCACTGATGTGACGGAGTTGGAAAAATTAGTCAGGGAACACGGCATAGAGCCGCAGATACAGGAAATACCGGGAGACAATGTATTTTGGACAACGGTATTACCGATTATTGTGGTACTTGTGGTGGGTATATTTATATTTTTTATGGTATCATCCCAAAATGCCAGCAGTGGCAGCAACGGCAAAATGATGAATTTTGGCAAGAGCCGGGCAAGGCTTTCCGTGGGAGAGGGAAGAATCGGCTTAAAGGATGTTGCAGGACTTAAGGAAGAAAAAGAAGAACTTTATGAAATCATTGATTTTCTAAAGTCTCCGGGAAAGTTTACCAGAGTGGGTGCCAGAATACCGAAGGGCGTACTGTTGGAGGGTCCTCCCGGTACAGGTAAAACACTTCTTGCCAAAGCGATAGCCGGGGAAGCAAATGTACCCTTTTTTAGCATATCCGGTTCTGACTTTGTGGAAATGTTTGTAGGCGTGGGCGCTTCGCGTGTCAGGGATTTGTTTGCAGACGCTAAAAAACATGCTCCCTGTATAGTATTTATCGATGAAATAGATGCCGTTGCAAGACGGCGCGGTACCGGCATGGGTGGCGGACATGACGAGAGGGAGCAGACGCTCAACCAGCTTTTGGTGGAAATGGACGGTTTCGGCATCAACGAAGGCATTATTGTCATGGCTGCAACAAACCGTGTGGATATATTGGACCCTGCAATTCTCCGTCCCGGAAGGTTTGACAGGAAAATTGCCGTAGGAACCCCGGATATAGGGGGAAGGGAAGACATCCTGAAAGTCCATTCCAAAAATAAACCGCTTGGTGATGATGTGAATTTACAGCAGATTGCGCAGACTACGGCAGGTTTTACAGGAGCCGATTTGGAAAATCTGTTAAATGAAGCAGCAATCAACGCAGCGATGGATAACCGTCTTTATATCAATCAGGACGATATCAAAAAAGCATTTATAAAAGTGGGAATCGGCGCAGAAAAGAAAAGCCGCATTATTTCCGACAAAGAAAAGAAAATTACGGCTTATCATGAAGCCGGCCATGCTATTTTATTCCATGTGCTGCCGGATGTAGGACCGGTATATACCGTGTCCATTATTCCCACAGGAATCGGCGCTGCCGGTTATACCATGCCGCTGCCGGAAAAGGATGAGATGTTTTTGACTAAGGGAAAAATGATGCAGGACATCATGGTTTCCCTGGGTGGTCGGATAGCCGAAGAAATTATTTTTGATGATATTACCACAGGTGCATCCAGCGATATTAAAAAAGCGACGAAAGTAGCCCGTAAAATGGTAACCCGGTTTGGTATGTCTGAAAATATCGGTGTGATAAATTATGATGAAAGCGACGATGAAGTGTTTATCGGTCGTGACCTTGCACATACGCGTTCCCACAGTGAAACGGTAGCGGGTGAGATTGACAAGGAAGTAAAGGCCATTATAGATGAGTGCTATTGCAAGGCAAAAGAAATTATAATGGAACATCAGGATGTGCTTCACAAAGCGGCAACGCTGCTTCTGGAAAAAGAGAAAATTAACAGAGAAGAGTTTGAATCTTTGTTTTAGTCATTATGCACAATTGATTATTGTATAAAATAGACAAAAATACAGCAATGAATTTGTAATATTTGTGAATTGTGGAAATAGACGACAGGAATGGGCTATGCTATTATAATACTCGTAACCCCCCCCAATACATTATATAGTTTTTGCTATACCCCATAAGAAAGAAATACCTTCTCTAAAAAAGACAGTCTGCGAAAACTGTCTTTTTTACTTTGTATAAAACACTTATGGGTTTTTTCTTGCATAGGGGGAATGAATATTATAAAATAGAATAGACATGATAAGTTAAGAAGAGGTTGTCAATTTATGGATATGGATAAATTAAGAAAAACAGAATATAACCAGTTGTATATATCTTCCATGAGGCCTGTATTAAATAAAAGGGCGCTTTTCAGTGATACTACGGAAGAATATGTGACGCCTTCCGAGCCAAATGCTTATGAGGAAATAACGATTCGTTTCAGAGCATCCAGAAACAACATTGACAGGGTTTTTTTAATATGCCGGGGAGAAAAACTTCTTATGCTGAAGGAGCGCTCCGACGAAATTTTTGATTACTATGCAATACAGATACAGCTTGATAATGTAAAAATATCTTATTATTTTGAAATCCATCTGGGAAAAATTATCGGATATTATGATACCAGAGGCTTGAATCAGGAAGTTAACGAATATTATGATTTTGTTGTGATTCCCGGTTTTAAAACACCTGCCTGGGCAAAAGGCGCTGTCATGTACCAGATTTATATAGACCGTTTTGCCAGAGGTGACAGTACAAATGATGTGGAAACGGATGAGTATTGCTATATCGGGGAAAATGTGCATCATGTGGAAAACTGGAACCGGTATCCTGCAGCGATGGATGTCCGGGAGTTTTATGGCGGTGACCTTCAGGGTGTGCTTGACAAAATGGATTATCTGATGGATTTGGGTGTGGAAGTGATTTATTTTAACCCATTGTTTGTATCCCCATCCAACCATAAATACGATATTCAGGATTATGATTATATTGACCCCCATATCGGGAAGATTGTGGAAGAAAAGGGAGAGCTACTGCAAAACGGACAGAAAGAAAACCGCAGCGCTTCCAAGTATATAAACAGGGTTACAAACAAAGCCAATCTTGAAGCCAGCAATGCCTTTTTTATACATTTTGTGGAGGAAGCGCATAAAAGGGGCATCAAGGTGATTCTTGACGGCGTATTTAATCATTGCGGTTCTTTCAACAAGTGGATGGACAAAGAACGCATTTACGAAAGTGCCGATGGTTATGAAAAAGGAGCTTATGTTTCCAAGGAAAGTCCTTACAGTAATTATTTTTTGTTCCATGACCAAAACAAATGGCCTTATAATCCCACCTATGACGGTTGGTGGGGGCATGATACATTGCCGAAGCTTAACTATGAAGGTTCCAAACAACTTTTTGACTATGTGATGCATATTGCCAGAAAGTGGGTTTCCCCACCATTTAATGTGGATGGCTGGCGTCTGGATGTGGCGGCGGATTTAGGGTTTTCCTCGGAATATAACCACTATTTCTGGAAAGAGTTCAGAAAAGCGGTGAAACAGGCTAATCCCAATGCTGTTATTTTAGCGGAGCATTACGGGGATACCAGGGACTGGCTGCAGGGAAGAGAATGGGATTCTGTCATGAACTATGACGCTTTTATGGAGCCTGTTACATGGTTTTTAACCGGAATGGAGAAACACAGCGATGATTTTCGTCCGGACCTTCTGGGCAATGCAGACAGTTTTTGGGGGGCAATGCGCCATCACAGTTCCAGTTTTTCCACGCCGAGTTTACAGGTGGCAATGAACCAGCTTTCCAATCACGACCATTCCCGCTTTATGACCCGTACGAGCCATAAGGTGGGACGCACCAATACGTTGGGGCCGGAGGCTGCCAATGAGGGTAACAATCCCGCAGTATTCAGGGAAGCAGTTGTCATTCAGATGACATGGCCGGGCGCCCCGGCAATCTATTACGGGGATGAAGCGGGATTGTGCGGTTTTACGGACCCGGATAACAGGCGTACATATCCGTGGGGATATGAGGACAAGGAATTAATTGCATTTCACAAAGAAATTATCAAAATTCACAAAAACTGTCAGGAACTCAAAACAGGTTCTTTAAAATGTCTGGGAAAAGATTATAATTTTCTGGCGTATGGCAGATTTGATAAAAATGCACAGACGATTGTACTAATCAACAATAATGACAAAGACTTGGACAAAGAAATCGGTGTCTGGGAAGTGGGCGTGCCAAAACAGGCGGTGATAATGAAAATTTTTGAAAGCACGGATGCGGGGTACAGTACAGAGCAAAAAGAAATACCTGTATTGTCAGGTAAAGTATCCCTTACACTTTCCCGGTACTCTGCCGTTGTGCTGCGCTATGTCAAAAGTGGAGCGGCCGCGTCGGAATTTTCAGAGCAAAAAGAAGAACAGGCAAAGAGGTTTTGGTTTTTCAAATAAAACCTCTTTGTCCAACTTTTCTTTATTGATTTTCCTGCTGCAATAGCAGCAAACGGTGATATATTTCGTCAGCGGCTTCCTCCAATGATTTCTCTCCGGTCAGAAACCCTGCACTTCCATTTACGAAAACAGAGAATGCTTCATCGTCGAAGGCTTCCGTACTATAGACAGGTGTTCGGAAATTGTCTAAAACGGCAAGCAGATTTTCGGTTTCTTCTTCGGAATAGGTATATATTGGATTATCTTCTTTTAATTCGCCGGAAAGATAAAATCTTTCAAATCGAGAAGTAATGACAGGTTTGTAAATCGGTAAACCGGGTAAGAACCCAAACATATTAATGCTGTTGTCCGTATTGCCTGCTTCTGCATAATATGAGAGTAAGTACCGCAGCAAATCTTTGGCAGTTTCTTCTTCTTCGGTCATTGAATGGATTCCGAACAAAAGTCTTGGACGGATGCCTTCTACGGGAATCATGGCATAGTCCGGATGGTAATTGACTTTTAACAAATCCGTTATACCCATGGCTGTAGTGGGTAAAAGCAACACACTTCCTTCCTGTTCTTCATAAAAAAGATATACATCCGTTCCAAACGGAAAATACTGGAGATAAGAAAAAGAAAGATAGTTTTTTTCAGTTGGCCTCATGAGTCTGGCATCCGTGTTTTCTTGAACCCTGTTGTATATAATCCGGGCAGAAGTCAAAAATTTCTCCACGTTTTCCGGGGTGAGAGTTTCGTCGTCATACAAATCATCCCGATAAAATTCATACATCATGGCAAGAAAAACTTCCGGCATGTCACGGTAATAATGGGGAATCAATCCGGGGTCCTCAGGATGGCTTTCCAGATAAGAAGCAAACTCATGAATATTTTGTATATATGGCGTTAAATCCTTTTTGCAAAGAATAAATTTAGTTGCAAAAAACCATGGTACGGCATACAATCCATCTTCTGTGCCGTAGGCAGTTAATACATTTCCGAAATAGGATTCGTCTTCTGCAAAGAGTTCCACAACATCTGATATATCCAGCAATAGTCCATTTTCCTGATATTTTTGCCATGGAAGATAGTCCAGGACATAGATGTCTGCCGCCTGTGAAGAAACAATTTCGGTATTGGTGATTTGCAACAAGGTATTTGCTTCCTGCTCTGTTTTCGGTAAATCAGTACAGCGGAAAGAATATTCTATTGTAACATTTGGATGGGCAATCTGGTATTCTGTCAGGGCGGTCCTCAAAATATCCCTGTCCTGCCATGCAGTCACACGTAAAGTTATTTCTCTGACATCACTGTCAACTTCTGCAAGAATATAGGTATATTGAAAATTTGAGTCAAAGACAATATAGGAATCGTTTTCACCTTTTTCAATTTTCTTTGCGGCAAAGCTTGATTTTGACATGCTTGTTTTGCTGCCGGGAACCCGCAGGTTCCAATCATCTCCGTCATGCGTATAAAGGCCGGTGCCGGTAATTAACATTTCCTGTCCATAAGGCCCATATAAAAAAGGCTGGCTTAGTCCTTGTTCAAACAAAAATTCTTTATCCAGAAAGATACCTTTATGGGTTCCTGTTGATAAATCAAAAATGTAGTAGGGAGAGTCTGCATATACCTGACATATAACAGTATTGTCATCGGTGGCAATCATTCCGCCTACCGGCCATGAAGGAAAGGATTGGCTGGCCTCGTAAGAACCGTTCTTATAAACATAGGAAATATTTGTATCCGAAAGTATTATATTTCCCGCCATATCCGCGCAAATAAAGAGAAAGTACACGGTTTCGTCAAACGCCAGAGGGACAACTTTCTGGGTTAGTTCATTGGCGTTCTGTCTGGTAACGGTAAAAGTTTTTTCCTCATCCTGTATCAGGCAGTAAAGGAAATAGGTTTCTCCGTTACTGTTGGTACAGGAATCAAGCAGATTACCGTATTCCGTAATGGAAACAGGCGCTTCCAGTTTCATTTTCAACTCGACATAGTGCAGTGGTTTTTCCGGCATCGGATTCTTTCCGCAGGATGACAGGATAAACATGGTAAGGAAAACAAAAGAAAACCGTATGAATTTTTTTTCCAAGGCAAGTCCTCCATTATAAATATTAATTACTTCCTCAAAAACTAACGGGTTTCTTTTTGCGCCACTATCAAACCATGCTCACTGTAACCCAGATTGCTTTTTTTGTCACAATGGGCTAAATGTATATCCATAAAAGCTTCAAAATCTGATTTGTTCATTTTTTGTACGATATCCCCGTATATAAAAATGGGGCCATCCGTAGCGATATGATGAAGTAGTTTAAGATTTTGATTCTGTAAATCAGCTTCCATCATTTCGGGAGTTGTGGAATAAAATAAAGTACTGTTTTCTATAAAACCATTTTGCATATAGTTTACCAGAAAAGGATAGTTATCCTGAAGTTCCCTGAAATGCGCCATGTAATTTGCACAGCGGCTTATATATGATATGACATAGATTCCGCCGTTTTTTAATACCCGGAGTGATTCCGCCAAAGATTTCTGACGGTCAGATTCATCGCATAAATGATAATAGGAACCCAGGTTTAATACAATATCAAAACTTTCATCCGGAAAAAAGGATAAGTCCAGGATACTTCCCTGATAAATATGTGTTAATTTTGGATTTTTGGTATTTTCTGAGTTAATGTGCGCTACATTGACGTCAATCAAATCACCTGCCGTTACCTTACATCCCAAATCAGCAAGCGGGAAAGCGTAGATTCCTCCTCCTGCACATGCATCAAGCACAGACATATCTTTTTTACAATACATTTTTAAATATTTCATTGTCGTAATATACTCAATCTGTCCGGCCTGAGATTGCAATCTCTCGCTTTCGTTACATTCTGAATGATAAAATTGTTGTATTTCCTGCATAAGTTTCTCCAATCCAAGTTTTTTTAAGTATAACATATTATATCTGTCATGGTAATGTTTTTGTTTCAAATATCAACTGCCGTATTTGCGTATTAAGTGTAAGTAAGGTATACTAAACATAAAAGAGTGAAAGGAGGAATGAAATTCGGATATCTCCCGTTACGACAAAAGCAACTCTTTCTAATTAGGGGACTGACCATAGGTCATGGATAAGAAGGAGTAGCAGCATGAAGAAAACAAAAGATATAAAGAGCTATGAAGAATATCTCTTCCAAAGGGAACTGTCAAAAGGAACCAGGGAAATATACATAAGGCAGGCCCGGGAACTATTGATATTTTTAGGGGACAAAGCAATTACAAAAAGAATTATGATAGTTTATAAGGAACACCTTGCCAAAAAGAATATTGCAGTTTCCACGTTGAACCTGTATATTGTGGCAGTAAACAGTTATTTAAAATATTCCGGATTGAAAGAATGCGTTATAAAGACAAAAAAAGTCCAGAGACGCAAAAGCGTTGAAAATGTCATCAGTGTGGAAGAATACAATATGTTACTTGATTATGCAAAGGAAAGCGGCAGGGAAAAGTATTATTATATTATGAAAACCCTGGCGTTAACCGGAATCAGAATCGGGGAACTAAAATTTTTCACAGTGGAAATTTTAGATAAAGAGATGTTTACAGTGACAAATAAAGGAAAAATTCGGGAAGTTTATTTATCGGAAGAGTTGGCAGGCGAGCTGCGAAGTTACTGTAAACGCTCAAAGATTGAAAGTGGAGTTATATTTAGGGGAAATACGACAGGCCATATCAGCAGGACCGGAGTGTACAAAATGCTGACTGGCATGGCGGAGCATATTGGGATACCGAAAGAAAAAGTGCATCCACAAAGTTTTCGTCATCTGTTTGCCATAACCTATATGAATCGGTATGGAAATTTATCAGAACTGTCGGATATTCTGGGGCATTCAAGTCTGGAAACAACCAGAATTTACACCGCAACCACCGTGCAGGAGAAAAGACAAAGGCTGAGCGGTTTGGGATTGTGATGAAGGTTGAATAAAGGCGGGAATGTCGGACACAGAATAAAGAGTTTGTTTTTTGCCGTAAACGGGAGAATATATAAAAAGTTAACAAAATACGATATTTTGCAGAATTTGTCAATGTATTTTTTTACAGTTAATAAAAATTTTTATTAAAAACAGCGCCTTTTGGAAGGAAATATCCGAATGCGTTTTTTTTATGCAAAAAAACGGGCCGGATAGCCTGCTTTGCGTAGCAGAGCGGTTAACAAAATATCGTATTATGAGTACGTAACCGAAAAGCATTGTAAGCAATAGGAGGAAATATGTGCATAGAAAAACAAAACACAGAAAAAGAGATTAAAAAGAAATTTGTCACGGAAAAGCATTTTGAGGCATTAAGTAAAGCTGTCATAAATGTGCCCGGAAAGGCAAATTTTGACAAACAGAATATTATAGTCAGTTTCCGTGAAGCCGGCGAAGATGCCGTCAGAATGCTGAATGCAGGGGCAGGCGCAAAGCCGCATGCCATTCTGGATAAAAGTATTAAACTTGACCGGTTAAAGGAAGACTTCCCGGAAAAAGAGATATGCAGAATAGGCAATCTCGAATGCATATACGGACTGGTGCCGTTTCCTGTGGATAAGAGGGAAAATCTCAATATTGGCGGGTTATATTTAACCTGTAAAGGCGTGCAATATTTTGAAACAAACTCAAACAAAGCTTATCAGATTAGGGAAAATCCGGAAAACAAAAGAAAATATCTGTCCGTGGAAAATGATTTGCAGTCCTTTATTGATAGCATTGCCGTAGATGCAGCTACAAAAAAACGCAGACCGGAAACAGAATATGCAAAGTGGTTTATTACAGGTGATTATGATATTCATGATTTGGTCTGTCTGACAGGACAGCGCCATCCGGTGCCTTCTGATTCATGGGAGGAAGCGGAATTTATGACAATATTGAACGATGCCATGACCGGCAATCACAAATGGGCAGATAAGAATGAGGAACGTAAAAGGTGTGGAGACGGCATCAAAAAATTTGAACCGGATGAATATGACCCGATTCAGCATGGGCCACAGTACAATTATATCACTTTTACCTATGTAAACGAGCAAAAGAAGAAAATTGTAGAAAAGGTTGCCAGAATCAGCGTTCCGGTGGCGGTACTCGACAAAAACGGCTGGTCCATCATCAGGGAGGCATCTGAACTGGTGAAATATTATGAAGCGAACAGTATTAAAGTCAAGGACTTATGGAAGTTAACGCCGGAGGGTGAAAATTACCTGAAAGCAAGAGTGAACAAAAGCTTTGAGGAATATATGCGGGAATTAACAGGAAGAAAACAATAAAACATTTTGGAAAGGAGACCCACTATGAAATTAGCAGGATGTGTTTCAACACAGGAATCAGGTGCAAAAAAGTCGGATGATAAAGCAAAATACAAGGAAGGGATGCTGCCCTCCAAAATCAATATATGGACAGGCGCGGCGCTGGACGCGGTTCAGTTTGAATACGGTGACGTAAAATTGGAAAAGCATGGAGGAAACGGGGGCAAATATAGGTCAAATATTTTAAAGGAAGGACAGTATATCAAAAAAGTGCGTGTTACCGCCAGCAATTTTTCCGGAAAAAAAGTGCTGACCGCCATTGCCTTTTATGACCAGAACGGAAACCTGATTGTAGGCAACGTCAATTCGGGAGATGTAAAGGAAATTGTGGCAGGAGAAGGAGAATGCATCTGCGCCCTCTGTGCAGAATCCGTAAGGGCGGGCGGCACGGAAGTTTTAAGCGGCATCGCAATCTATACCTGTGAACTGCCGAAGGTAAAGGATTTGCTCAACGCCCTCGGAAATGTGACCAGAACGTTAAAGTGAAAATAAGTTTTATGAGACGAGGAGATTTGTATGGAGATTGTAAAAAGTATATTAACGAATAATCCCTGCTACAAAGCCGGGAAAAAGATTGCAGTCAGGGGACTGATGATACATAGTGTAGGCTGCCCGCAGCCTTCCGCCGAAGGATTTGTTAAAAAGTGGAACAACGCGGATTATAAAAGGGCGTGTGTCCATGCCTTTATCGATGGAAATACCGGAAAGGTAATACAGACACTGCCCTGGGATTACAGGGGATGGCACTGCGGAGGCAGCGGAAACAATACGCATATCGGTGTGGAGATGTGTGAGCCGGCGTGTTTAAAATATACGGGCGGAGCCACGTTTACCTGTCCGGACAAGGAAGCGGCAATGCTGGTTGTAAACCGTACTTACCGTACGGCAGTAGAATTGTTTGCCTTTCTTTGCAGGGAATTTGGGCTGGACCCGTTGGCGGACGGTGTGATTGTCAGCCATAAGGAAGGACACGACAGGGGCATTGCCTCCGGACACGGAGACCCCGACCACCTCTGGAGACAACTGGATACAGGTTATACCATGGATACGTTCCGCATGGCAATTAAGGAAGCCATGGAGGGACTGCCTGCAAACGCGCCGGTAAAGGAAACGCCCATACCTGCCGCGGAGAACCGGACAGACACGGTCCATGCGCAAAGCCGGGAGGACAAGCCCGAAAGAAGCATTTCCGCTAAAGGGATAGAACTGGTGGCAAAATATGAAGGCTGTAAACTGACTGCATACAAATGTCCGGCAGGAATATGGACCATCGGATTCGGCCATACCGCCGGGGTAAAAGAAGGGGATACCCTGCCCTCCGCAGAAGCCGCAAGGGCGCTGCTTTCCGAGGATTTAAAAAAATACGCGGGGTATGTCAATGATTTTGTAAAGCAGGGAATCATATCATTTCCCTTAAACCAGAACCAGTTTGACGCCCTGACCTCATTTACTTATAACTGCGGTAAGGGTAATCTGCAAAAGCTGGTATCCGGCAGGGACGCAGCGACTGTGGCTGCTAAAATACCCGCTTACAATAAAGGCGGCGGAAGGGTTCTGGAAGGACTGGTGAAACGCCGGGAAGAAGAACGCGCATTGTTTTTAAGCTAGAGGAGGAAGCGCCGATATGTCAGACGATGTAAACATGCCAAAGGAACCATCCCCACAGGGGGACAAAAATAGTTCGGAAGGTTACCGGGACAGTGAATTTATTCTATTGGATGACCTTGTCTATGCGCCTTTACATGCATTGGCAAAATCCAATCAGCAGCTTAGGGCACAGGTGGTGGACGCCATCAAAAGCATGGGCGTTACAAAACAGAACGGACAGGAGGAAACAGTCCATTTAAGCAATATTAACATTGCCTATGAGCAGGTCAGGCCGGAGGCTGAAGAAGGTTACAGTGTGGATAATTTGCAGATGCAGGTGCCGCTTCTGTCCATAGTGCCTGTCACCAACCTAAATGTGGAAAGGGCGGAAATAGATTTTTCCACGGAAGTCAAAGTGGTAAACGAACAGGACGGTAAATGCAAAATCAATGCCCGGATTTGTGCCCCTGAACAGAGGGAGAGCGATTTTCTGCCCAGAATATCTTATAAAATGAAAATCCGTTCCATTCCCGCAACGGAAGGAATTTTACGTCTGACAGATTTACTCAGCGCCAATCAGGTGGCAAAACAGCTGGACACTACGCCTGTTGCCGTGGACGGCAACTTAGGGTCAATAGAACAGAAAAACACGCGTCAGGAGGTTGGCAAGCTGAGGGCAAAAGTAAAAAAATTAAAGCAGTTATACCAGAAAATAGCCGATATGATGGCGGAACAGGAAAAATTGCAACAAATCAGCAAGGACGCCTTTGAAGAGGTAACCTATGAGTTTGATAAAGAAAAATATTTAATGGCGCAGTCCAATATAACCAACCGCATTATGGAGTATCAGGAAAAAATCATGAACCATGAAATTGAATTTGGACTTGAAAAAGATTATGAGTAAGGACAAAAAACAACAAACCGGAGAGAACCTGGAAATACAGGAAAAGAAAGCCTGTCTGACGGATTACCTGCAAAGGCTTCCTGTGGAAATAAACCTCCGCCTTCTGTATGAAACAATGCCGGAGGAACTAATCGGAGGAAGGGTTTTATGGGTGGAAAAAATAATCGTGACAGGCGCGGATTTCGGAATCGGGCAGAAAAGGAAGTTTTTGTATGGTTTCCGGTTCTTTCTGCACAAAATTTTTAAAAGAAAGAAGGGATAAATATGGCAATAGCAGAACAATTTGCAGGATTACAGATGGACCAGTTAATCGGAGGCCCCCTGACGGCGGCAGCAGACGCCAGCACGGCGCTGGCAAACTCCACAGCCAGCTTTATTAACACAGTTGGGTTTGAAAACGGCGGGAAGCTCAGAACAGTGGAATTTAAGTATCAGAAACGGAGTGTCAACGAGGACGGCACCAGCAATCTGGATGAAATGAGGGTGGATGTGCCCATGCTGGCCATTGTACCGATACCCAATCTCCAGATTGATGAAGTAAACATCTTGTTTGACATGGAAGTCAAACAAAGCGAAAAGCAGGAAAGTTCCATGGATATGGGAGCCACCCTGTCCGGCACACTGAACCTTGGCATTGTTAAGGTCAGCGTTACCGGCAGCGTCAGCGCACACAGCAGCAACACCAGAAGCTCGGACAATTCCGCTAAATATCATGTGGATGTCAGGGCAACCAACCACGGTATACCGGAGGGTCTGGCAAGGGTGCTGGATATGATGGCTGCCAATATTGCACCGTCCCTTGCCGGCTCCACCATTCAGGACGGCAACGGCCAGAAGCTTTCAGACAGCGCAAGGCTGAAAGCAGAACGTTTAAAGGGACTCAGGCAGGATATCAGCCAGATTGAAAATAAACTGAATGTTGCCAAAGGCGGGCTGGAAAATAAGATTGCACAGTTAAAGCGACTTGCTTCCGTGCAGCAGAATGCTTACCAGACGGACATGGTACGCCTGATGAATACCTTGGAAAAAGATGAAAGCAAGACTGCGCAGGACAGGGACGAAACGGCAGTAAAATACGGACAGGCGATGGATATGGTGAACCAGTCCTGGAACACCCTGCAAAATCAGGCGGCGGACTTTATCAAGATGCTTGCGGACAGCGGCAGCGATGTCAGCGGGGTTTCCGATTTGTTTGGCTTAAAGGCATTGAAGGATGGAGAAGCAGTGGAATACGGTGAAGGAGAAAGCGGATACAAAGGCCTGCAGGTGGTGCAGAGCAGCGCGGTAGCAGAACAGAAAAAGGTTGATTCGATTGAAGAAGAACTGTTCGCAAAAAAGGCAGATTACAGTGACGCCGTTGCAGGAAGGGCGCTTCCCCAGAACGCAGGTGAATAAATAAAAGAAAACGGGGAATCAAAAGATGGATGGGAAAGAAAAAACGACAATGGCGGATATCCGCTATGTTAAGCTGGTTCCCATCGGAAGCGTGAATCCCAACAATCCCCTTTCGGACCAGTCAAGGGCAGAGCAGGCTGAATTGTTAAACCGCTGTCTGAACGACTATCCGAAGGGGATTATTATAGGGAAAGACATCACTGTTGGGCGCTATCTGCTTGGGGAACATGAACTGACAATGGAAAAAATAACCTACCATGTGGGATTTGCGAGAAAACCCTCTTGGGAAGTGTGAAGAGAAGTTCTAAGGCTCACAGAAAGGAGAAATGGAAAATGGATAACCTTATTATAGATTTGGACAGAAATCAGGAAACGCTTACCGTGAAACTGAAAGGCAGGCTGGAGTCTGCCACGTCACCGCAGCTTGAGGAGGCATTAGAATTGGAGGGAATAAAGGATTTGAGAATGGATTTTGCAGGGCTGGAGTATTTGTCTTCCGCCGGTCTGCGCGTATTGCTTGCAGTATCCAAAACCATGAAAAAGCAGGGGACAATGGAAATAAGCAATGTTAACGAGGAAGTCATGGAAGTATTTATCATTACGGGTTTTGCAGGTATATTAACTATTTTGTAATAGAAAGCAGGAAAAGATGGAAACAAAGAAAAACAGTCTAAATATTATCCTTTTCGTTGTCTGTATCAGTATCTTACTGTTCGGCATGACCGGCATATATGTTTCTCGTGATGTACCGCAAAAAGCAGACGGGATGGAAGAGGCAAAGGAATATGTATTATATATCGGTTTAAATGATAAGGACTCCTATAACCAGGTATTATCCACACAGGAGGCAAAACAAAAGATAAACGCTATCTGCACAAAGTATGTTACGGGATACACTATTGTGGAAGCACAGGGCGGATGGGTGGATGAAAAAAACATTCTTACACAGGAAAATTCGCTGGTGTATTATTTCCGGGGGGCAAGTGAGGCGGATATATACGCCATTATGGAAGAAGCGCTTCTGGAGCTGAACCAGAATACCATTATGATGGAGGAGCGGACGGTTTATTTCACTTATTACGGCGCTGATGCCCTCCGCTGAAAAAAACCGGATTTTGCGCAAGGCCGCTGCCAAAAAACGGTATTGGGACTCTATGCGGCATGTATGTTTCTTTTGTTTGTGCAGGTCGTCATCCTGCACGGGAGTCCGGCAGAATGTCAGTGGCTGTCAGTGCCTTCTTTGGCAGCGGCTGCAGGACTTATTTTGCTGTTCATTTGATTGTCGGCTACGGAATAAGCGTAGGGAATGGAGGAATTTGTGAAAAAAGCAATAAGGTTTTTCTTTACGGCATGTCTTTTCTTTATTATTACCATGCCGTTTAGGAGATTGTTTGGTTTAACAGGATTGACGGAGGTGCGGCCTGCGGGAGCGCTGCCGCCCGCTTTTGGTTTACTGTTCGGCACACCGGGCGCTTTAGGGTGTGCAGTAGGCAATCTGGCGGCAGATATTCTTTCGGGGTATCCGCTTAGGGTGTGCGGATATGGATTTGTGGCGCAGTTTCTGTATGGCTGGCTGCCCTGCCTGATGTGGTACGGCATGGGAAAACACAAGGATTTGGATATCCGCCTTAACAGTGTGCGCCATATAATAAAGTATATAGGTATCGTATTTACGGACGCTCTGTTTATGGCAGTGGTATTGGGCGTCATGTTAGAGGGTCTGGGACTTGGCAGGTTTCTTTCCCGGGATACCCTGCTGTTGTTTCTCAACAACCTGATGTTTTCCATGATACTGGGCATTCCTATCCTGATACTGGGAAATATTGCGGGAAAACAGGGAAAAAAGAAAGCCCTTACCCTGAATGTCAAGTTTGTCCTGATATTCCTGATTCTAAGCGTTATTTCCGCCCTGTTTATGGGTATATCCTCTTATTGGGAAATGTATCATTATGTGGAGGACGCCGTGGAGCTCTGGAACAGGGTGTGCATCAGGATTTCGGCAGACTTTTTCCTTTTGTGCGGTCTTTCGGTGGTGTTTCTGTGGTATCTGGAAAAAAATATTACTATACCGATTGAACGGCTGGCGGGAATCGCAAGGGACTATGCGGACATGGAAAAATCTGAGCAAGTAAAAAAAGAATCCATGGAAAATTGCAGCAAACTGAGCAGTCTTTCCGGTGAAACAGGATATCTTGCAGCCGCCTTTTTAAAAATGATGCAGGATGTGGAGCATTACATTAAAGATATTACCCTGATTACAGCGGAAAAAGAGCGCATACGGACGGAATTGCAGGTGGCGTCCAGAATGCAGACGGATATGCTGCCCGATGCCGGCAGGGTATTGTCGGACAGATGGGAGTTTGATTTGTGCGCCAAAATGACGCCCGCAAAAGAAGTAGGAGGAGATTTTTACGATTTCTTTTTGCTGGATGAGGACAGGCTGGCGTTTCTGGTGGCGGATGTGTCGGGCAAGGGAGTTCCGGCGGCGCTGTTTATGGTGGTGGCCAAAACCCTGTTAAAAAACAGGACGGGAAATACGGCGTCTGCGGCAGAAGCGTTTACGGACACCAATGAAGGTCTGTGCCGGGACAATAAAAATAACATGTTTGTCACGGCATGGATGGGCATCTTAACCGTATCCACAGGCAGGCTGGTGTATGTCAATGCGGGTCATACCAGGCCCCTGTTAAAGAAAAAAGACGGAAGCTATGTATATTTAAAAGAACAGGGCGGTTTTGTGCTTGCGGGAATGGAAGAAACGCAGTATACCCAGCGGGAACTATACTTAAGTCCGGGTGATATGTTGTTTTTGTATACGGATGGGGTGACGGAAGCCAACGATGAAAAAGGACGGCTTTACGGAGAAGAAAGGCTCTTATATGCCCTCAACAAAAATCCGGAACTGAAGCCCATGGAAGTATTACCCGCCATCCAGTCGGATATAAAAGCGTTTCAGGGGAATGCAGAGCAGTTTGACGATATCACCATGCTGGCTTTTTGCTATAACGGAAACGGATACCGCACCAAAACAGGTATCCCGGATATGATGTATATATGGGGCTTTAACAATTTTGTGGAAGAAATTTTAACGGAGGCGTCCTTTTCCCGGAAATCCTCCGCAAAGCTTAGGATGGCAATGGATGAAATTTTTTCCAATATCTGTTATTACAGCGGGGCAAAAGAGGTCACGGTGGGATGTAGGGTCATAAACGGGGAAGCCAGCCTCTATTTTGAGGATGACGGAGTCCCTTACGACCCCCTGCAAAAGCCGGACCCCGATGTAAGTGAATTGTTGGAGGACAGAAAGGAAGGCGGTCTTGGCATTTACCTTGTCAAAAAACGTATGGATGATGTCCGCTATGAATATGTGAACGGAAAAAACAGACTGACCATTGTAAAAAGGTAAAAGCGCAAAGCACTTTTTTCCTTTAAGGCAGCTAAAAGCAGTTTTCTTTCCCGCCCGGTTTCCCGTATGGTTTCCTCTGTTATTTCTCCCGTTCCATAAAGGAGGGATTCGTAGCGCCCTAAAAATAGAAGGACATTGTCTTCCTGATTTTTTTCCAGTAAACGGGAAGAACGTTCTTGAAATTCCTGAAGGGTTTCCGTGGCGTTCCTGCGCAGTCCGAGCCATGCCAGTACTTTTAAATTATAGCCAACCTCTGCACAAAACTTATCCGAAAGCGTCATTTTCCGGTAACGGCGCCTGCCCAGAATATGTTCCGGTATCAGCAGTATCAGGCATAGTGCCAGAACTGTTAAGAAAGCATAGGCGGCTATTTTAAGAACAGGTCTGTTGTTTTGCGGTTCTTCTTCCAATGGGTTTGCATCAGGCAGTGTTTCTGCAGGAGCCGGATTGTTTTCCTGTTGGGGAATCCTCGTGTCAAGCGGCAGATAAGAACTGCTTTGACTGGTTTTCCATGGAGTATAACGTATAGCCGCATATCCCGGCGTGGGTTCAAAGGGTATCCAGCCCACGTTATCAATATAGACCTCCGGCCATGCGTGGGCCATGTAAGAGTAAACAGAAGTTTCACCCTTTCCCGTTACCGGAACGCAAAAGCCCTGCACATACCGTGCCGGAAAGCCCTCCGCCCTTGCTAAAAGGACAAAGGCAGATGCAAAATAAGAGCAGTAGCCCTGTCTGCTTTCCAGTAAAAAGTAATCCAGAAATTCACCGGCGTCGGTGACGGATTTTGGCAGCGGACCGGGAGCCAGGTTGTAGGAAAAGGAGGAAAGCGCCCTCTCTATCAGACGCAGTTTGTCCAAATCGCTTTCCGCGTCTTTTGTGATTGCTTCCAGATAGTTTTTCACTTCAATGGAGAGGGGCACATCTTCCAGATAAGTATCGTAGATTTTTTGGACATACTGTCTGCCGTCGTTTCCGGTTTCCAAGGCCGGCAGGTTTGATGCGGATTCCAGAAAGTGATAAAACTCCTCGGAATCCACATTTAATTGGTAATAGGTCACTTCATATTCTGTTCCGTAGCCCGCCTTGTCATCAAAAAGAAGGCTGCCGCCGTCGCAGCCGGGGGACAGGTTTTTGCCATCCTCTTCGATATTATCTATCTTTAACGGGGCAAACAGATAAGATGTATAAAAATAGCGGTAACGGATAAGCAGGGATGTCTTATAAAGATAATCCCGTGCCAACTCTTTGTGATAGGCCTGTACCGCCGAACGTGTTTCGGCCGTATCCGATAAGTAATCCCGTGAAGTGTCGTGGTATTCCTGCGTCCATTGCCGTCCGTCAAAGGTATCAAACACTTTTCCCGTTAGGTATACATTTGTCTGTAAGCTGTCCGACCCCTGTATTACCATAAGTTCACGGTTATTTTCCGTAATATCCCCGGACAGATTTCCATCCTCCGAAAATCCGCTTAGAGATGTGTCAAAGTCGTCGTTGCCGCTTTGAAAAAGATTCTGGGTCAGGCTTACAAAAGTTTCTTTTATCCGGTAAACGGCATTTTTCACAAACTGCCAGTCATAAGGCTTTTTTGGTGCGGGCATAAGCAGCATCAGAACAAAATAAACAGCCAGAAAAGGCATAATCCATATCATGTGGGCTTTTGTATCCCTGTTTTTTATTTTTTTCCATTTTAGCTGTATCCCCTCCGCGCAGGTCAGCACCACATAAAAAAGGGAAAAGACAACCCCTGTATGGGAAAGCGTTTTTTTTGCAAACAGGCAGAATAAAAGTCCCAATAACAGCAGTGTGGAAAAAACTGCCTTAACGGGATAATACTTTTCAAAAAGAATCTGTAAAGAAAAACACAGCAGGGAAATCAATATAACCTGCAGCAGCTCGTATCCCGGCACCCATTCCGTTATCTGTCCGTTGCTACCCGCAAGAAAAGAAAAATAGGTCCGAAGAAACAAAAGGCTTTGCTGTATTCCCGCAGCAAACACGGCAATACATAAGAAAGCAGAGATAAAAAGCAGTGACAAAAGGCGGCCCTTAACGGGTAACAGCAATATGCCTGAAAGCAAAACCATTACCAAAAGGGCGCAAAGTAAGTGTGGAACGCCCGGTTTTCCGATTCCGGCATATTTGCCTGCGCCAAGCAGGACAATACAGACCAAAAGCAAAGCGTGTATCAGGCAGAAGAAATTTTTTTCTTTGTGTTTTAACAGGTTACCCATTACAGTCTCCCTTCCGGTTCGGCGTCTACGGGGAGCACAATCAGTCTTCTCCGAAGACTGTTTTGTTTCAGGCAATCCTCCGGGTTTTCTTCCGTAATCAGATAAATAACCACAATAATGCCCTCCGAAACCAATTGCGCCGTAAGGCTGTCGTAGGAGTCGTCCCATGCGTGGAGTATGCAGAAAACGATTTTGTTATTTCTGAAGCTTCCCGTGGACATTGCCTGTGCCAAAATGGCGCGGGCATCTTCTGTCTTGTCAAACTGAATGGACGCCGTATTTTGATAAAAAGCGTCAAAATCATTCATTTCCTTTACGGAATGGCATACCATGCCGCTTTGTCCGTAATATAAAGAAAAAGGAATATTTTTTTCCGCAAAAAAGAAACCGAGTGCAAGCAGGATTTCCAAAATCTTATTTTCCACGGGCAGATATTTTTTCATGTCGTCATAATATCTTTTGGTATCACACAGGATGGATATGCTTTGTTTTTCTTCTCCGGTTTTATTCCTGACCATAAACGCCTGCCTGCGGGCAGTAGCTTTCCAGTGGATTTGCTTTAAGGCGTCGCCGTCCATATAATTACGCACCGTGCTGTCCGGCTCTGTCTGCGTAAAGGCGGAGACCTGCCGGGAAAGCAGGGGGATATCTGCGATGCTGCCCAGCTCCTTTACCCGGATAATTCTGGGAAGAACCAGCGCTTTGATGGTGCCGGGGACGGCATAGCGGAGCCGGAACAGTCGAAAAAAGTCAGTTATCAGAATTTCCTTTATCCCTACTTCGTATTCCCCCCGGTATCGGCATACAAGCTTTGTCTCATAAGGAAATTTATCCCCCGGCAGCAGTTCATACACAATGCCGTCAGGAAGCTTTTCCACATAGGAAAAAGAAGAAAATAATTTGACGCTGACGCTGGTAAAAGCAAAGAAGGAGTCGTTCTGCAACACAAAATAGTAGGGCTGCGGCTGACCCGCCACTATGTTCCTGCTCTCAATTTGTTGATATAATGTAAAGCTTCTGTAAACAAAAATCAGATAAAGAAAGGAAATGGCAGGAAGCAGGGTCACGCAGAAAAAAAGGCCGTAGCTTACCGCACCGCCGTAAAAGCTGACGATTACCAGCGATAGAATCCATAATGCAAGTAAAATCCATCTGTGAAGCTTCATTTTATCCACAGGAATACCCCCGCTTTCAAATCCCGGTTAAACGGGTATCTTTACCGAAAGTAAAAGACTTTTCAAAATAGCCGACGCGTTTTCCCGTCGGATTCTCGCTTCGGGAGACAGGACAAGCCTGTGTAAAAGCACCTGCATGGCAACAGCCTTTACATCGTCTGGTTTCACATAATCCCTGCCCTGTAAAAAAGCCCTGCTTTGGGAGGCGCGCATAAGCGCCAGCATTGCCCTGGGACTTGCACCCAGCACAAACCGTTCTTCTTTTCTGGTCAGCGCGATGATGTCCTCTATATAGCCGAGAAGGGATTCTTTTATGGTAACACAGGAGACAGCCTTTTTTATGACAAGGACATCTTCCGTACCGCATACGGTTTCTGCTTTATCCGGTGTTTTCCCCTCAAGAAAACCGGCGGCAAGCTTTATTTCCTGCTCTCTGGAGGGATAACCGATGGAAAGCCGCATCATAAACCTGTCCATCTGCGCCTCCGGCAGGGGATATGTACCCAAAAACTCTATCGGGTTCTGTGTGGCAATCACCATAAAGGGATTGGGCAGCATATGGACAATGCCGTCCACGGTCACCTGCCCTTCCGCCATCGCCTCCAAAAGGCTTGCCTGTGTTTTGGGGGAAGTCCTGTTGATTTCATCCGCAAGCAGTATCCGGTTCATTACCACGCCCGGGCGGTATTCAAATTCGCCTGTTTTCATGTTGTATATGGAAACGCCTGTTACATCGCCGGGCAGGGTATCCGGTGTAAACTGAATCCTGCCGAAGCTGCAGTCCGTGCTTTTGGCAAGCACGCCTGCCAGCGTGGTCTTTCCAACGCCCGGCACATCCTCCAATAGAATATGCCCGCCCGCAAGAAAGCAGGTCAGCAAATCCTCCACAACCTCTTCTTTTCCGATAAAAACCCGGTTAATGGCATCTTTAAGTTTTACTGCCGTTTCAAATTCATTCATCCTGAGACCTTTACCTTTCCTGCAAACAATAGTTCTTAAAGACGGATTATACACCTTTTTTACTTTTACCATCTAAAAGATTTTTCATGTGCATGAGCCGGAAAAACATATATAACATTATAACACGAAACGTGAGGAAAGGGTAAATGGAATACTGATTCCGCTGGAACTTACGCCACAGTAAACCTCTGTTATTTACGCATCTGAAGCTGATGTGTTGAATATGGCATTATTTGGCATGACAGCTAAACAATGGAGAGATAGGAATCCGGATAAAAAAGGAAATATCCGAGATTATGCAAACATAAATGAATGGATATGCCTGTCAAATATGGAAAACATCAATGCAGCGTTGATTGAAGATGGACTAAGCCAAAAAAAACGCTTAATAAAACTGAATAAAATTGCAATACATCAATTTGTTACAGGTTTTTCTTTCCCTTATTTTTGCCCTTATGAGTATTTTTCAAGGGCAGATTTCAATTATACAACAATCAAAAAACACAAATAGGTTGTTTTCTAGCCAGAATTTAAGTTGACGAACATGGAACGGCGGTTATTCTGAAAAATAATGTACCCAAATATTTGGTCATTGATTTCAGTAAAGCGGAAGAAGAAAAAGTTGCCAGTAATGAAGATGTATTTACAATATCTGAACGGTTAATAAGACAGAATGCGGAAGCATATGAGGTTCTTGCAAAATGATTATTTTAAGCAAAGAGCAGGTGATAAAACTTCATGCAAGTTTAATCAAAGCCGCTGGAGGAAGTGAAGGTATTCGTGATGAAGGAATGCTGGACGGAAACAAAAGACTTGGCACGCATGTTATGTTAGTTTTTCTTGCATTGAATGGATAGGAATTGTCATACAACCAAAAGGAGTTATGTGATGTAATTCTTGCACTGGCATCCGGTAATATTGGTGAAAAAAACTTACAATGGATTATCGAACATCAACAATAAGTCTTCGGCGTTTGAGAGCGAAATATCCCCATTGCACAAACTGTGTTTATGCAATGGGGATTTTGTCCTTGTAGAAAAGCATGTATGCAGCATAGAACATAGACTGGTACAGTATTAAAGAATGAGGAACAAATTTATCAGAAGAATTTTGGAAATGGGAGATGCGATATAATTATGAAAGTTGTAGTTTTCGATTTGGGCGGAACATTAATGCAGTATGTAGGAATGCCTTACTCATGGGAGGATTTTTATTATAAGGGATTTGAAGAAATTATACGGAAATTTAGGTATCCTGTTTCACAAGAGGTTGTTGAAAAATCGGTTCAGATGCTAAAAGAATTTAATCCGAGAATTCATTATAGGGAGATTGAATATTCAGCGTAATATATTTTTACAAAAATATTAGAACATTGGCATATTGATATTCCTATGCAAAGCTGTATAGAAGCTTTGATTTATATGATACTTGACAGATAAGCTATATGTTGGCGTTGCAACAAATGAATGTGTTGATTTTCGAGACCGTTTCAAGTTTTGTGTAAACTCAAAAATCTGATATAAGATATGTGAAT
>ERZ777305.87-NODE-87-length-142401-cov-25.037894_pt1 | contig 142401 bp, 106 predicted proteins | sample MGYA00374965_ERZ777305 | MGnify/ENA primary metagenome ERZ777305 (study PRJEB29328, sample SAMD00013331) | mouse gut metagenome | study: EMG produced TPA metagenomics assembly of the Metagenome analysis of fecal microbiota from mouse which was promoted... | reverse complement strand
AATTCGATTTTAAGCCGTCAGACACCGTGGTTTTCTTTGCCAAATTCCGCAAAAAGCAACTATTTATCTAATTATCAATTATACGAACACTTTTCAACGAGGAAGAGTATTGATTAGAAATTAGCCGAAGCATTCGGCATAAATATTTAAGATACAAGCGATTGGCAAGCAACAAACAAACTTGTCAATCGCTTTTTGCATTCTTTTATCGCAAAATAAGCTTGCCTATTTTCAGGCATTTAGCTCGTAGATAATTTGTTTACTTGTCTATTACTTACTAAATTCCCACCATATTCCGAACTTGGTGAGCATTAAAACGGGTAGATATGGGCAGACAAAAGCAACCGTTTGGCTAACTCAACAACAGATTGCTCAATTGTTCGGTATAAAACAACCGGCAATCTCTAAAAGTGCCGGTATGCGCGTAAGTTGTGCGGCGCAAAGGTTAAAAAATCTCAGCGACTGAGAAAAACAGATTACGAAATACGCCCCGTAATCGTGGCTAAATTGCCATAGCGACTACGGGGCGCATTTATTGATGTACTTTGTCTTAGGGTATAATCACCGACATTGTCTTCTTTTCGCTCTTAAGAATATATATACCAGGGACAAGATTCTTTAGATCGTCAGAACTGCAATCCTTTTTAATCAATAGACCGCCTGGAGTATATACGGAAATATGATCTCCGCATTCAGCAAAAATGGATTCAATTCCTGAAGTGCCCGTGATGAAACATTCTGCCGATACATCACTGCCATCGGTTGCATAAGCGATGATACGGCATGAACCCTCTCTAATGATCTCAACATTGCCATCCTGGTCCACGCTTGCCACATCCGGATTGCTCGATTCCCAGTCAATATGAGGATTGGATGCATTTTCAGGTAAAACGGATGCCTTGATTACGAACTTCTCGCCGATTATACATTGTATTATATCCGGATCAAGGATGATGGCTTCCACAAGAACGGGAAGTACTGTCACTTCGCAGGTCGCCGTCAGACCGTTTTCGGTAGATGCGGTGATGGTGGCTGAGCCGACCCCAAGTGCTCTCACCAATCCGTTTTCATCCACAGTGGCTATGGTCTCGTTGTCGGAAGCCCAGGTTATAGTCTTGTCGGTTACATTCTCCGGAGAAACAGTAGCGGTCAGCTTGTCAGACTGCCCTACAAGCAGGGTCATGTCGGCGACGTTCAGTGTCACGGCCGATGCAGAGACGGGATCGACAGTCACCTTGCATTCTGCAGAGACATCAGATCCGTCAACTGATTTAGCGGAGATTATGGCTTCTCCGACTGAGACAGCGGTAACTTTACCGTTTTCATCGACGGATGCCACTTCAGGATTATCTGAAATCCAACTTAACGACTTGTCTGCAGCATTATATGGATACACGTCTGCATGAATCTCAAATGTATCGCCAACATATAATCTCTTTTCAGAACAATCAAGGGTAATTGATTCTACCAAGACAGAAAATACGTTGATATTACACTCTGCATGAAGTTCAGGGTTGGAATTTGAAGTGGCTGTGATAATAGAACTTCCGGCATTCAGAGCTATTATAGTACCATTTTCGTCAACTTCCACCACTTCAGGATTACTGGATTCCCAAAGCACTGACTTATCTGTAGTGTCTAACGGAAGTATTTCTACGCTAATCTCAAATGTCTGCCCGACAATCATATCATGATTATTCGGTTTAATAGAGATGGATTCAGCAACTATCGGTGTAACTATGACCGAGCAGGAAGCAGTAAGATTGGAGCCATCAGTAGTAGCGGCAGTTATGATAGCTTCACCTACACTTACACCCCTAATCAAACCTTCGGTTGAGACTTCGGCGATTTCGGGATTACTTGAAGTCCATTCAAGGTTAGGATTAGTGGCATCATCTGGGGATATAATCGCCCTGTTAGTGATATATTCTCCAATTATACACTCTTTTTGTTCCCATTCAAACGACAAGGATTCTACGAGAGTAGGTAAAACTGTTACCTTACATGAAGCAGAAACGTCAGAGCCATCAGTAGTAGTGGCAGTTATGGTAGCTTCACCTACACTTACACCCCTAATCAAACCTTCGGTTGAGACTTCGGCGATTTCGGGATTACTTGAAGTCCATTCAAGGTTAGGATTAGTGGCATCATCTGGGGATATAATCGCCCTGTTAGTGATATATTCTCCAATTATACACTCTTTTTGTTCCCATTCAAACGACAAGGATTCTACGAGAGTAGGTAAAACTGTTACCTTACATGAAGCAGAAACGTCAGAGCCATCAGTAGCTGTGATAGTTATAAAACATTCCCCCACAGATAGCGCTGTAACTTTAAAGTCATTATCTATGGTAGCAACCTCAGGATTACTTGAAGACACGGTTAACACTCTATTCGATGCGTTAGGAGGAGAAACAGTTCCGGTAAGATAAAAATACTCCCCTACATGTCCGCTCCATTCTGTATATTTAAGATTAATTGATTCAACCGGTACACCTTTTACTGTTACATGACACTCTGCCTTAACCTCCGCAGAGAGATGAGAGGATGCAGTAATAACCGCTTTACCGGCAGACAATCCAGTAATTGTACCATAAGCATCCACTGTTGCCACATCCGGATCGCTCGATGTCCAGATAAGTGAAGTGTCAGAGACATCAGACGGTAGAACTGAAGATTGAATTTTGTAAGTCTCCCCAATAGAACCTTCCCATTCAGTCGAATCAAAAGTTACTGATTCAATTGGAACGATTGGTAATATTTTAGAGGGTGTTTAATAATAAATGTTAAATTCCCGGTGGCGTATCTTTTAGCTAAATTGCTATAAATGAAGAAGGAGCGTAGCGAGCTACGTGACTGATGAATTTTAGCAATTCAGCAAAAGAGACGCCAAGGCGGGGGTAACTTTAAAAATCCATTAATTCAAAAAATAATGTTGATACAGAAATTACCATTCCACTCGAAAATCACGGGCGCCTTTAGCTCTTCATTTCAGTCACATAGCTCGCTATGCTCCTTCAATTCAGAGCAAAATTCGCCACGTGATTTTCGGCCGGGAATTAACATTTATTATTAAACACCCTCTTAATCTCATAGCCGGTCCATTTACTGTCTGACTTATATGCATTGACAACAGATGGAGTCACATAAATAAGAACCTCGTGCCCCCAATCGCTGAATGACCAACCTAACGAGGGAGGAGTCAAAGCATACGAGACAATCTTTTTAAGTCGCATAACACCAAAGGCGTCGTATCCTATTGAAGAGACAGAGGAACCTAATATCACATTCTCTATACCATCATAATCGAATGTATCGAGCATGTCGTCATTATTGAATGCGTAGTTTCCAATTGTAGTTACTGAATTTGGAATAATTATCTCTTTCAGTCTGTTTTTAACATCTGCATTGCTTAGTGCAAATGCATAGTCCCCTATTGTCTGTAATGAATTTCCTAAAGACAACTGACTTAGAGGAGCGCTTTCGAAAGCGCTCCTACCAATAGAAATCACTGAATCCGGAATGCGAAGCGAGGTTAGTTTAGAACCACAAAATGCAGATTCCCCTATAGACTTAACCGATTCTCCAAGTGTCAGATTCGTCAGAGGGCATTCAAAAAAGGCATTTTCTTCAATTGTACTAACCGAATTGGGGATTTCCAAATTTTGTAAATTTGAACAGTTTTTAAAAGCTCCCTGGTTTATTTTTGTTAATGAATTGCTGAGAATAAGTGTATTGAGGGCAGAACAGTTGGCGAACATCTCGTCTTGAAGGACACTGACATAATTACTCATAGTAATCTTCGTTATGGTCTTATTACCAGAAAAGGACGAGTTATCAATACCAATTGTTGAATAGGGATCTAAGATGTTTCTACCTATGTATATCTCCTTTAATGAAGGGGTATTAAAGAACATATTCTCCGACACTACCATTTCCCCAAGCTGAAGGGTTGTATTTCCATCCTCAAAGATGATTTTCTTTAGACCTGTGCAAGCCCCGAAAGCTTCGGCTCCGATAAGAGTAACAGAACTCGGAATAGAAATCTCGGATAGACTCTTACATAAAAAAAAAGCTCCGTAACCAATTGAAGTTACAGTAGAAGGAATTATGATCTCCGGTACATTAATGTAACCCCTGAAAGCATAAATTCCTAGTGAGGTAACTGTGTATGACTTGCCATCAACGTTAATCTTCTCAGGTATTACAATTTTTTCATCATCATATTTATAACCGCCAAGAGTATATTCTATAACTTGACAGGTTCCGTCATCATTAAGATCGAACCTTAATTTATTTTGTTCATAGATATCGCCCATAGCCGAGGGGACGAACCCTAAAAACAAGAACAGGCAGGCTAGAATCCTGCTCAACATGAATGCTGAATCACTTGTAAAGAGGGACTCCGCATAAGCTGATTGCTTCTTTCGTTTCATAATTAAACAAGTATTATTAAATTAAGTAACTCTTACAAATTAGGCAAATATCTTCTATTGGTTTAATTAAAGAGCCAATGATACATGAATGTTTTTTGGGGATTGGAAAAGAGGGAGAAGAGGATGTTGAGGAAGTCGATATATTTCTGACACTCCTTTTTCTCAGATGTCTTATTTGCATGGGTGTTGGGATATAGGAGCGTTACATAGAGAACCTCTTTGTCTGCATTCATGGCGATACGTGACACCACTTTCTTTGACACCTGGTCACTGCGATGGGTGTCTACCTCGATAATTATTACCGGACAATCCTCTTCCGATTGTCCGATTATGTCATACCGCTCACGATTGCCTTTGGTTCCGGTTTCACAGTGAGGTGTCACTTCCGCACTGAAGGTATATTGCATCGAAGTCCCAAGCTCTTCATCAAGTAGGATTAGCAACGGCTCGATGATGTCCGTCTTTACTTCTCTCGCAGAGTATCCAAGTCTTTTCTTGCAACTATCGGTAAGTTTACACAAAGCCCTTTTAACTTTCAGACCTATCTCTCCGAAAGGAAAATGAGTTGAATGCAGAGGATTGGCGGAAAGAAAAGCATCATAAATCTTTAATGTCGATTTATATGTGGCAAGACCATTATATATGTTCCCATCTATAGGAATCTTACTCGGATTTGGACGTCCGATCAACTCATCATGTTTTGAGTAAGAGACTTCCCGGTACAGACTTGCGAACCCATCCTTTTTCCATTGATCGATTAAGAGCCCATAATATTTCTCGATAGTTCGGGCGTTTGATCGTCTTGAGTCAATTGTACGGTCGTTATATATGCCGGTCTGTTGCATCCAGTGAGCGAATTCATTTTCTAACACACCCCTGTCGTTACTATTGTGCATGAATTATATGGATTTCCTCCGGGCTCTTTTCGATGGCATTAGGTTAAAAAGAAAAAAAGCGTGAGAGCCGTACTTGTTGCTCGTTCCACAATTGGAGGCCTTCGCATTGCCCGGTTAGTTGAACGAGCAACGCAGAAGCCTCACGCAGAATATGTGTAAAGCACCAATTACCGACGCTCACGCGCCCGCTACTGGCGGAATATACATATCCACAAGGCATCTACTGTTGCTACAAGCCTGACTAACCTAAGAAAGTTGCGAAGTTTCCAATTGTCAAGAAATAGCGTCAAGTAAACGCTTTTCAAAATGTCTGCCGACCCTCCCACGTTGCCCTGGACCGGGCTTCCGCAGTGCGGTCTGCAATCGCAAAATTAGCGAGAATTTTTGATTACTGAAAATAACTTTGCTAAAATTTAAGAATCTAATTATTCGCGAATGAGTATATTCGTGAATGGGATTAAGAGTCTATGCGCGAATTTGCATCGCGACTTTCGACTTTGAACCGTGATAATTGGTCGAGATATATTAAGTAAGTCATGAAAATTATTACGCATAAAACCTATAATCCGGCTTTGCTGACCGTTAAAAATCTATTTACCAATGAGACAATTCACCGCAATCCTATCAGCATTAGCTGTTTCCGTAATCGGGATAAATGCCCGAATCCTGAACACCACTTGCGAGCATGGAGAAATCGAAGGGGAACGTCACAACGGTTACGCGCTTTATAAAGCCATATCTTATGCCGAGCCGCCCGTAGGCAGATTACGCTGGCACGCACCTGTAAAAAAGCATCATGGGAAAGTGTCTATAAGGCCGACAACTGGGGCGACCGCCCGATGCAGGACAACGACCCTAACCAAGGTGGCAACAACCTCCCCATGAGTGAGGACCGCCTCACCTGAGCGTAGCCACCCCGGCAAAAGGCACATAGGAGCGCCTGCCGGTTTTTGTCAACATCCACGGCGGCGGGTTCTTCACCGGTTCATATGCCGACACACAGGAAAGTTTTGTCAATGACGGTATCGTTTATTTCAGCATTGCCTACCGCCTCGGGGCATTCGGCTTCATGGCTCATCCTGAAGCAGCCAAGGAATCGGCGCGAGGCATTGCCGGGAATTACGGCCTTATGGACCAGGTTATGGCCTCGCAATGGATTCATGACAATATCGCCAGATCTATTTCACCATTGACTGGAACGATGCCGGAACCGGTGTCTCGAACTCCATGAGTTTGCTGGTTACCGGGTGGATGAACACCAGTGTGCGTGCATGCAGGGCGAGCCGGCGTATCGGCGAGGTACGTGCGCCATACCGGCGGTCACCAGCAATGGGATGGCCTATGTGCTGCATGTGCACGCGAATCTGGTTCTTGCGGCCGGTTTCAAGCTCCACATCCACAAGGGTGTAGCCATTGGCGCATTTCAACGTGCGGTAGCGGGTATATGCCAGCTTACCATCCTGTTCGTTATCCGTCACATAAACCGTATGCTGCGAGTTTTCGGCAAGATAAGTCTTCACCTCACCTTCGGCGGGGAAAAGTTTTCCTTCAACCACACACACATACTGCCGACGGCGCACCATATTGTTCCAGTTATGCTGCAACCTGTCCTTGGCCTCTACATTTTTGGCAAACACCATCAGCCCCGAAGTGTGCTGGTCGAGCCGGTGGACGATAAAAATCTTGTTACGCGGATCCTGCGCCTTGAGGTAGTCACGCATGATGGAATAGGCCGTGCCATCCTTGATTTTATCATTGCCGATCGAAAGAATCCCGTAACCCTTGTTGACCACAAGGATATCGTCATCCTCGTAGACCAGCTGCACACGGCGGTTATAGAACGTGACAAAAGCCCGGGTCAGGTTAACCCTCACCTCGTCGCCCTCGTCAAGCCCCATATCGAACTGTCGCGTCACCTTGCCGTTGACCATCACCTGGTCATATTTCAGAAGCTCCTTCACATTGGTGCGCTTACGGTCGGGCATCTTTGCGAAAAGGAATTCGAGCAACCCCGACGGGGCATCGGCAACGAATGTCAGTATGGTATCGGGGCGGAACGGCCGACGCTCGGCCCCTGGTTTGAACGCTTGTTTCTTCATTTCTTTTTGCTGCGGGGACGTGCCGGTTTGGCATCCGACGATGCTATGATTTCGCGGCATTCCTCCAGGGTAAGGGCAGCCGGGTCGGCCACAGTTTTGGGAATCTTGTAATTGCTCTTCTTATATTTGATATAAACGCCGAAACGCCCGTTGAGAATCTGGAGGTCGGAATCCTCGGGGAATGTCTTGGCAACCTTGTTGGCCTCGGCGGCACGCTTATCCTTTATCAGGGTCTCGGCCTCCTCAAGGGTGATATGGGCAGGCGACAATTCCTTTGGAATGGACACGAATTTGCCGTCGTGCTTGACATAGGGGCCGAAACGTCCTATCGCCACGGTTACGTCGCTACCTTCGAATTCACCTATCGTGCGTGGGAACTCAAACAGCTTCAACGCCTCTTCAAGCGTGATTGTGCTCACCGACTGGCCTTTAAGCAAAGAGGCAAACTGGGGTTTCTCCTCACCCTCGCCATCGCCCAGCTGAATCATCGGGCCGAAACGGCCTATTTTCACCGACACAGGTTTGCCGCTAGCAGGGTCGTTGCCCAATATCCGTTCACCCACCTTATGCTCCAGACGCATGTTAAGTGCCTTGTCGACAGTTGGATGGAAATCGGTATAGAACGATTTTATCTCGTTGCCCCATGGAAGTTTCCCTTCGGCAATACTGTCGAATTTCTCTTCGATCTGAGCGGTGAAATTATAATCGAGGATGTCGGGGAAATAATCGGTAAGGAAAGCATTAACTACCTCGCCTATATCGGTAGGCACGAGTTTGCCGCGTTCGGAACCTACAACCTCGCTTCTGACCTCCGATGCGACCTTGCCACCTGCAAGGGTCAGCACCGTGTAATCGCGAGGCATCCCCTCTTTTTCCCCCTTCTCCACATATTCACGTTGCTGGATGGTGGATATGGTGGGTGCATAGGTCGACGGGCGCCCTATCCCCAGTTCCTCCATCTTCTTTACAAGGGAGGCTTCGGTGTAGCGCGGCGGTTGCTGTGTGTAACGCTGCGTGGCTTTCATATCGGCAAGCGTCAGCACATCACCCTTGCCCATTGCCGGAAGCAGACCTTGCAACGCTTCGTCGGCGGCAGCATCGTCATCCTTATCCTCCATATAGATTTTCAGGAAGCCATCGAATTTGATTACCTCGCCTGTTGCGGCAAAATGCCCCGGCAATGCGCCCTGCATCCCCTTGGGTTCTATATCGACGGTGGTCTTCTCAATCTCGGCATCAGCCATCTGCGATGCCACGGTACGCTTCCATATAAGCGCATACAGGCGTTTTTCCTGCGACGTACCGTCGATAGTGTGGTGGTTTATGTATGTGGGACGTATGGCTTCGTGAGCCTCCTGCGCACCTTTTGACGATGTGTGGTAATGTCTAACCTTAAGGTATTTATCGCCCAACGTGGCGGCAATTTCCTTTTCAAGGGCGGAAATGGCAAGCGCCGACAGGTTAAGCGAGTCGGTACGCATGTATGTGATATGCCCGGCCTCATAAAGGCGCTGTGCCACCATCATTGTCTGCGACACGGTGAAACCGAGCTTGCGCGCGGCTTCCTGCTGCAGTGTGGAGGTTGTGAACGGCGGTGCAGGCGATTTCTTGACGGGACGCACTGTCACATCCGTCACTTCGAAGTCTTTACCCGCACATGCCTCCAGGAGTTTCCGTGCCTCGGCCTCGGAAGGGAGACGGCGCGACAGCTCTGCACGGACACCGTTACCCCCTTTGTCGGAAAAATCGGCGTTCACACGATAGAACTGCTCGGGCTTGAAATTCTTGATTTCATTTTCCCGCTCCATTATAAGCCTAACTGCTACGGACTGCACACGCCCGGCCGATAGTGCAGGTTTGATTTTTTTCCACAGGACCGGCGACAGCTCGAAACCCACTATACGGTCGAGCACACGGCGTGCCTGCTGTGCGTCGACAAGGTTGATGTCGATGTTGCGCGGGTTCTCTATCGCATGCAGTATGGCGTCCTTGGTGATTTCGTGAAACACGATGCGGCGCGTGTTTTCAGGCTTAAGTTTCAGCACCTCGTAAAGGTGCCAGGCAATAGCCTCCCCCTCGCGGTCCTCATCGGAAGCGAGCCACACCATCTGTGCCTCCTTTGCCATCTTCTTAAGCTCGGAAACAAGAGCCTTCTTGTCGTCGGGAATCTCGTATTCGGGAGTAAAACCATTCTCCACATCGATGCCGAAATTCTTTTTCCTGAGGTCGCGTATGTGGCCGTAACTCGACATTACGGTGAAATCGGGACCAAGGAATTTTCCGATGGTTTTAGCTTTGGCAGGGGACTCTACTATGACAAGGTTTTTCACCATGGGTGGGAGTATTTATGGGGTATCGACATTCAAAATTTTGGCAAAATTACTAAAAACACAGGTAAAAACACCTTATTTAATGTAATTTATCAATCTTACCAACAAAAACACCAATCCCCAGGTTCAATTTATGCCACACGTTTCAGCGCAATGCAAGGTAGAACTGCCATATGGCCAAAGCCGTGCTCACCGACACATTCAGCGAATGCTTGGTGCCTTCCTGCGGGATTTCGAGGCACACGTCGGCGGCATCGACAACATCCTGCCCCACCCCGTTGACCTCATGCCCGGCAACCACCGCATAGCGGGCATCCCGTTCCGGGACGAACCTGTCGAGCGGCACACTCCCGTTGACCTGCTCAAGGGCGCACACCGTGTAGCCATGTTCTTTCAACCATCCCACAGCCTCCATCGTACCGGCAAAATAACGCCACGCAACGGAATCCTCCGCACCTAGCGCGGTTTTATGTATCTCGGGCGAAGGCGGGGTCGCGGTTATCCCGCACAACAGGATTTCCTCCACACGGAAAGCATCCGATGTCCTGAACACCGACCCGATATTGTTAAGGCTCCTGATATTGTCGAGCACCACAACCAGCGGCAGCTTCCCCTTGCGGCGATACTCCTCTACAGAATCGCGCCCCATCTCCCATATTGTTTTTTTAAGCATGATGAATTCAGAAAAATGTTAACCGAAGCCATCCCGGCCCCGTTATGGAAAACCTTGTTTCAGCTATCAAAGGTAAACGATTCCATTCAAACCTGCAAACCTGCACAACCGGCGCTATAAATGCGATAAGCATCATTCGTTGCGTTTTTTGGATTATTCAGTGTCAAATGCTGACAGGCTATTCCTCTAACTTTGTAGTATCAAAAAAACAGGCTCTATGTCGGAATCCGACATAGAGCCTGTAAAATTTTCAAACAGGTTTGAAATCGTATGCAATCCTGTATTATTCGGCTACTGCAGGAGCTTCCTGCTCTGTCACCGTCTCAGCAACGACAGTTTCTGTTGCTTCTTCAACGGGGGCTTCGGCAGCAGGTGCCTGTACGGGGGTTGCATATTCGGTGCCTGTCACAGTCTGTACTTCGTTTACGGGCTTCACGCGCGAACCGCTCTGCACCAGGTTACGGGGCATAACGAAAACCGATATGATAGCCAGAAGTGCGATAATAGCTGCAAGGCTCCATGTTGCCTTTTCGATAAAGTCGTTGGTACGGCGAACGCCCATAATCTGGTTTGAACCGGCAAACGAGGAAGCCAGACCCCCGCCTTTCGATTTCTGGACCAGTACCACGACAATCAGAAGGAGAGAAACTAAAACTGTGAGAATGATAATCAGTGTGTACATTGGTAGTTATATTCTGTTGCTTTTTTGTTTATTCAGGGTGATTATTTTCGCTATCCCGCTTATTCCGACAGCTCTCGGCGAGCATCAGTTTACGCAGAAACCGCAATTGGTCTGCAAAGTAAGCATTTTTTTCGGGAAATGACAAACTTAAACGGTTAAGAATTTCATAAGCACGCTCATAGCGTCGCGTTTTTATGTAGATTTTTGCAAGGCTCTCACTGAGAAGCGAATTGTCGGGTGCAGGAGGTGTGACGGCTGGAGCAGCCTGCGCTCTTGACTGCTTCTTGGGCTGCACCACCTTTTCCGGCTCTTCGGCGGGTGACTGTACAGCAGGTGATTCATCCTTGCGGATTGACTCCTTCCCGCGTACTGAAAGGATAAAACGGTTGATACGGTCGGTCTGTGAATCGCCCGACGGCGCCGGGTCAGGAATCACCGCATCCCCCTCCTGGCGTGCCAATTGCTGCGAATAGTCGGCCACAGGATTGAAAATCATCTTCTCGAGGATTTCCGTTTCAGCCGCATCGGCCCCCCCGTAGGTTTCAAGGAACCTGTCGATAGCATTATTGGTCGACGGTGTTGCCGGAGCCTGCGGCTTCGGATAAAGCTTATCCAGGCGCTCCCCGTCAGGTTCGACAATCCGCTCAAGCGCATCAGTCGACGAAAGTGACAGCGCCAAAGGTGCCGCCGAGGCTTCCCTTTCCGTCGCCGTCATATCGGCTGATTTCTCACGCAGGGCGATGCACTGGGGCAAGGTGAAAAAGGGATATCTGGCCTTCATCTCCTCCACCCATGCCGCATCAACCCCGCATTCCGGGTCGGCGAGCAGCGATTTCAATTTTTCAGCATCATCATCATTCATAAGCGTTGTTCATGGCGGTTGAGGCAATCAGTTTGGTTTCAGATGCAGCATTCCATACATGCCGGGCACACTACCAGTTACCGAGCGTGGCATTGAAAATAAGTTCCACAAGTTCCTTGGATATTTCCTGACACAGCTGTTCCTGCACATCATTGAGCATCTGCGAGGCATCGAAATCACGATAGGCCGAGAATGTCTGGCTCACATCGTTGGCATCGTTTTTAGTATCGGTATATTTCACCCTGACAGTGATTGTAAGACGCGTTTTCGACGCATATGCATCCTCCGTGACAGCCTGCGGGGTAAGGTTATAACCCGTTATCTCCCCTTCGAGTTCGAGGTCGGAAGCCGAGTCGACCGTTGTCAGGCGGGTGTTACGTGTGATGTAGTCGAGCAACTCGTTTTCAAACATCTGCTGCAACGGGGCATAGACCAGTGCAGCCCGGATTGGGAACTCACCCACGTTTATGGTTTTGTAAACCGTATAGTCGATAGCCGCCCCGTTGAGTTTATAGCTGATGCGGCATCCCTGGGGCACCAGCAGGAACAGCATCACAGCCAACGGCATCAATAATTTTCTAAAAGCCATATCCTAAAAAAATCAGGTAATCAAAATTTTATATTGGCACGAGGATTTACGGGTGATTCAGGTTCGATGAATGGAATCCGGTTAAAACCGACCGGGCTGTCCAAACGGTTATTCAAGCCCGTATTCCTTTATTTTGCGATAGAGGGTACGTTCCGAAATATTAAGCTCGGCAGCGGTGGCTTTCCGGCGTCCGCCATTACGCTCAAGCGACAGGCGGATGGTTTCACGTTCGGTCTCCTCAAGCGTGCGCCCCCCTTCCACAGCAACAGCGATATGAGTGACATCGATCGGCTCCGACACATCCACGGTATCATCATGACCACCGGCCGGCGATGACGATATTGAAGCAGCGTCAAACTGCGCTGACGCAACCGGGCTGTGATATTTGACCAAGGCATGTTCGTTTTCATGCATCATCACCGCCTGACGTGGCAGCTCGTCAACGGCTTTTTTGCCCCGTATTTCCGCCCTCAGTTGCGAAATCTCGTTCTGCAACCTGAAAATTAGGCTGAACAGCATTTCGCGCTCCCTCTCATAGGTGTGCATGTCAGGCATATCGGCAGGCACGGCAGGCGTGTAGCCTACCGAAACCTGGGGCAGGTAGCGCTCCAGCACCGTGTTGTCAACAATCCCGCCCCCTTCGAACAGTGCAATCTGCTCCACAACGTTCTTTAGCTGGCGCACGTTGCCCGGCCATCGGAAACGCAGCATGGCATCACGGGCACCATCGTCGAAAGTTATGCCCGGCACCCGGTATTTCTCGGCGAAATCGGCGGCAAACTTACGTGCGAGCAACGCGATGTCACTGTCGCGGTCGCGCAACGGCGGCACATGGATCTGCACCGTCGACAGGCGGTAGAACAAATCCTCACGGAACTTCCCCTCCTTGACCGCACGCTCCATGTCGACGTTTGTAGCCGCCACCACGCGTATGTTGGTTTTCTGGACAGTGGATGACCCGACCTTCAGGAATTCGCCGCTCTCAAGCACACGGAGCAGGCGCGCCTGTGTGGTCAAAGGCAGTTCGGCAACCTCGTCAAGGAAAATCGTACCGCCGTCGGCCTCTTCAAAATATCCTTTACGTGATGCCACGGCACCTGTAAAAGCTCCTTTTTCATGACCGAACAACTCGGAATCTATCGTCCCTTCGGGAATAGCTCCGCAGTTGACCGCTATATATTTCGAATGCTTGCGCGGTGAGAAGGCATGTATAATCTGCGGAAAAAACTCCTTGCCGCTCCCGCTCTCACCTGTAACAAGCACTGACAGGTCAATCGGGGCGACACGCAGCGCACGCGTCACCGCCTCGGTAAGCGCGGGGGCGTTCCCCACGATGCCGAACCGCGATTTTGCCTGTTGAATCTGCTGAGTGCTTACGCTCATGTTTTTGTTACCTTAGATAATGGAAGTTGGCTGTGACCTCGGTGTCTGATTGTCCCCCTGATGTCCTCAGGACTTTCTTCTTCTCCCGATTTCGCGGAGTTCGTAGGTTTTCTGTCGCAGGAAATCACCGAATTCCTTCTCAGAACCGGCATGCTTTCGCTGTTCCTCAACCGATATCGGCTCACCAACGGTGATATGGAACGTTTTCCCTTTCTTACGGAACACCTCGGCAGGATGGCGGAAGGTACGCGCCTGCCAGCACACCACACCAAGGAAATTAAACCACCACGACTGCGAGCCATGGAAGAAGATAGGGACTACCGGCACCTTAAGCTTGTCGATAATCTGGATTATGGTGGGTTGCCACTGGCGGTCCTGCAGGCGTCCGCGCCAATTTACCTTTGCAACGGCACCTGCCGGGAAAAATCCCACAGGGTCACCTCTCCTGACCATCTTTATGACCTCGCGTATCCCGGCCATCGACACGGCCTTCTTCTTCGGATCGTCGGAAGCCATTGCATCCACAGCGATGAAATTCGGGCGCATAGCCCATATGTAGTTAAGGAACATGTTGACCATCACCTTGTAGCGCGGACGCCTGGAGGCAATCAGGTCGATTAGTATAATCCCGTCCAAAGCTCCGAAATGATGGTTGCTCACCGTGACGAACGCCCCTTCGGGAAGGTTGTCAAGCACATGTTCGTTGTCTATCTTGAGTTTTATATCCAGGTCGTCGAGCAGTCCGCGCACAAATTCAGGCCCGGGAGTGGCGGCGTTGTGTGCATGGATATCGTTGACCTTGTCGAGCGACAGGAATTTGATGAACCAGTTCACGAACTTGCGATGCCCCCTCAGTTTCGGCACCATCTCCATGATATCGTCGGCATCGAGCACGGAAAGCTTCCGTGGCTTGCCGTCGTCGGTGTACATCAGTTCCTTGTATTCATTATCGGCACAAGGCTGCACCTTGCCGCTGTTATCCGTATTTTGAATTGTCTCCATAAGCTGAAAATAAAGTGCAATTATCTTGCCCTATGCAAAATTACAAATTTAAAACGATTTTTCCGTAACTTTGCAAGAACACCATAACCAATCAATATAACCATAAAATGAAACTACTGATTACCATTGCCGCCATCCTTTCATTGGCATCATTTACATCTACGGCAAAAAGCAAGACCGCAGGCAACGAACCAAGGTCGTTCGCACGATTGCTTTGGGAGGGGGAAGCACCCCATCGAAAAATAATCAAACCCGATGCTGCCGGTAACATAAGGCAACCTGTAAATATAGGCGACACTGCAAAGCTGTATGTGTTCCTGCCAGCACCTGAAAAGGCTAACGGCAAGGCCGTGGTTCTTTGCCCCGGGGGTGCCTACCTGGGATTGTGCATGGACTATGAAGGTGGCGAATGGGCACCGTTTTTCAACGACCGGGGCATAGCCCTGATAGTGTTGCAGTACCGCCTGCCCGACGGCACCTGGCAGATACCTGTGGAGGATGTGCAGGAAGCCATACGCGTTGCCAGGCGCAATGCGGTGCAATGGAATCTTGACCCGGCAAAAATCGGGGTCGGCGGCTCTTCGGCAGGCGGCCACCTTGCCTCGACCGCCTCGACCCATTTCAATAACCCGGTAAATGCCGACACGGTGAGCTGCCGACCGGATTTTTCGATTCTGTTCTATCCCGTAATCAGCTTCATGCCCCAGCTCACCCACACCGACACACGCCGGAGCCTGCTAGGCCCGAATTTCACTACACATGATGAAATCCTGTTCAGCAACGAGTTGCAGGTAACTCCTGAAACCCCGCGCACATGGATAGGGTTCAGCCATGACGACGACCTGGTGCCGACACCCAACGGGCTGCGCTATTACGAAGCCCTGCGGAATGCAGGTGTGCCCGCATCGCTCCACATCTATCCAACCGGCGGCCACGGATGGGGCTTCAAATCCGACTTCCGTTACCACGACGAAATGCTCGCCGACCTCGCCTCCTGGCTGGAATCATTCTGACGGTGGGTAGATAAGTCTTGAATATTACATATCCCATAAATACAGAAGCCGTGATTGGCTTCACAACGCAATATAGGGCCGGTCAATAGACCAGCCCTATATTGTCAATCCAAAGGGTCAGACCCAACGTTCCTATGTAGGCAGTGCCGCTACCGGCCGATGCCATCACCATAAGATGGGTAGGAACGGCATCGGGGGAATCCCAACCCACTTCCTTCACAGGAACCATCTTACCCTTGCTGTTACGTGCATAGTAACTCTTGTCTTCAGGGATAAGCCCCATAAAGGACTTGTAGCCCGGATGCCTGGTTATATCGCCATACCACACCGGGAGTTTATGGCCGTTGACCCATCCTTCAGTCGAAGAGCCGAAATGTTCCCTGCCGGTGCCTACGCGTTTGGCATACAGATTGCCATCCTCATCTTCCCACCGGCGTTGCAGTATTATATAGACTTCGGCATTGTCGTGACCCGGATAGGTTTTCTTTTTACCGAAACCCGACGAATATATACGGTCGGATTTTTCCGGCATCTGCACCTTGTAATCGAACCGCAGAGCCGTTGGGCGCTTTCTAAACGGAATCCCCATCTCCATTTTGGAATACGGCTCGCTCGTTGACCTGACAGGCTCGAAAAACCTTCCCAGGAAAATCGAACCGGCCACAACCACATCGACATTTATAAGGCCTATGGCCTTGCAATTCTCCATAAGCGTTGTCAGTTTGCAGCAACGGTTACCCGGGGCACGGTTATCGGGGAAAACGGCATTGCTACCTTTGGTTATACCGACAACCTTGGCCATGATATTCGACGTAGCCCATGGCGAACCACCCATGTTGCTGTATGCCTTATCCCCGTCGATAACGGCCTCAGGGGCTATTTCATAAAGCTGCTTGGTATGGCCGCCTATCAGGTGCGATTCAGGGATGTTACGTGTTACCCAGTTTTCGAAATCACCGTATTTGAGCATCTCGAACGTTTCACAACGCATCACATTGATAGTTGTCAAAAACGTTGCGACACACGCCATTAGCCTAAACTTATCCATAAAAAATACAATTTTAACCGCCATTACGGCGGAAATGAATGTTGTACATTAAAAAAGCCTCATCCCCCCTTAAAAGTTCGCAAAAATAGGAAATTATATCAATAATACAGTCATCTATCTATTAATAAATTTCCTGCCTATGCCAAACCATGAAAGCATCCCCAAGACAACCGTACACGCTACGGCTATCACAAAAACAAGCCAGACAGGCAATCCTTTCCCTCCAAATAATGTAGTCAACACCAATATCACCGGGAAGTGATACAGGTAAATATCATAGGAAATATTATTCTTGTTAAAGATACCCGCTAACCTGAACGTAGAGAAATACATGACCAGGCCGACTGCGACCGCCGGGGAAATGCATGTCCTGTATAACGTATATGGCACGTAGTCGGAAACCAGGATTATCAGAACGCATGCAACCATAACCCAGTGACGGCAGTTATCGAACCTGTCGTAAACGAAATAAACAAAAACCCCGCCGTAGAAATAGAGCAACTGACCGAATAATTGCTTCGAAAGAATATTATATATCGTTTTTTCAGTCGTATAATACAATTCGGTAAAATACCATTTCCACACCGCCGACACAACATACACCATAATGCAAAACAACAACGGCCCGAACCATCTGGCCCTCCGATGTATATATGTCAACAAGGCAACGGCTACAGGTACGGAAAGATATAACAGGATTTCCACTTTCATAGTCCACAACGAACCATTAACAGCCTTGACAGGCAAATCCTGGAACACCCCCGGCAGTTCGGGACAAAGAAAATTCATAAATGTCAGATTGCTCGCCAGATACTTCAACCACTGCGCATTAAAAAAATATTCAGAAGCCGGCAGCGTGCTGACAAACACCAATGCGAACGCACACAGCAACACAATGAACATGTAGGGTGGGAAGATTCTCCGTACCCTCCGTAACATATAGTCTTTCAGATTCCTGTGTTTCAGATAACTCGGATATACAAGGAAGCCGCTTAATGCAAAGAATCCCCCTACGGCATTATAACTGTCGGTAGGAAACCATATGCCTGCATCATAAACGGCATTAAAATGAGCAACAAACACCGCGAATGCCAGATAATATCTGACCAATCCCATGCTGTTGTCATGATTGAAGGCTTTTGGTAATTCAGGCATATCCGGGGTTAGTTATCCTATTATATACTTATTATATACTTATATCCCAAAAAAGGCGTCGATGCGTGAATCAGTCGACACTCATAGCCACGCTTCCAGCGGGTTTTGATGATTGTCTTTGCCTGGACGATTGACCTAACAGGAAAGCCACAGCACTGACCCACCTCCTGTGGGAATGCGAAATAAGATACCTGTGCACCAACCATGACCCATAAATGCCGGTAACCAACGAAATTATCGAGAAACACCACCATGGTAATTCTACGATTACTTATTCCTTAAAAATCAAGGCTACAGCCTGTGCGGCTATCCCCTCTCCACGGCCTGTAAAACCGAGCCGTTCCGTAGTGGTGGCTTTGACCGACACGCAATCCTCGTCGATTCCGAGATCGGCGGCTACATTCCTTATCATTTCAGGAATATACGGCAGCATTTTAGGAGCCTGCGCTATGATGGTCACATCGACATTGCCTATCGTATAGCCTTTTTCCCCTATTATCCTTTTGCACTCACGCAGAAGCACACGCGAATCAGCACCTTTGTAACGCGGGTCGGTATCCGGGAAATGAAACCCGATATCGCGCATAGCCGCAGCCCCGAACAGAGCATCGCTCAACGCATGCAACGCCACATCGGCATCGCTATGACCCAGCAACCCCGAATGATAAGGTATTTTCACACCGCATATCCATAAATCACGACCTTCCACCAACTTATGGACATCGTAACCGGAACCTATCCTGAACTGTTGCATAATAACCGGCTATTTTAGTGACGGCCGCCGAAAAGGTCGCGCAGACCGTCCATATCAAACGTAAGGGTGAAACGCAAAGTCTGGTCCAAAGGCGAAGTCTGGGCTGTGGCAAGCATATAGGATGCATCAAGGCGCACAACATTAAGCGAGAATCCCGCACCAAACCCGAAATACTGGCGGTTGCCCTTATACTGGCTCTCGTGATAATATCCGGCACGGACGAAGAACTGCTGGTTGTAGCTGTATTCTGCACCGAGAGAGTAATTTATTTCACGAAGTTCCTCCTTCATGCCGCCCGGGGCATCGGTAAACGATTTGAATATGCCGGAAATAGGCGACATATCCTGCCAGTCCTGCAATGCACGCTGATAGGCAGCCTGGTCTTCCTGGCCATCCTCATCAAGGTAATCTTTCTGACGCGGACGTGTAGGCACAAGCAGTTTGTTCAAATCCAGGCTGATAGCCAATGTGTGGTAATCGGCCAACGGGAACATGAACGATGTTCCTAGACGCAGGTTGGTAGGCAGGAAGGCCGGATTATTACCGTTATCATATGAAACTTTCGTACCGATATTCGAAATATCCCAACCCCACGACCACTGGCATTCGTTCTGACCGATAATGGGATAGGTTGTGTAATAACCCGAAATATCGGCAGAGAATGCTGAAGCACCGGTCGAATTATCACCTACATCCGATGTGTTGTAGCCCAAATCGGAATAAATGTAACGGAACACGATACCCATCGAGAATTTCTCCGACAGTTTGCGCGAATAACCCACATCGAATGCCATTTCATAAGGGTTAAGGCTTGTTGTAGCCCCTGCAAGGTCATTTGATGTGACCTCGCCGAGGGAGAAATAACGCAGGGACGCACTGACCGCCTGGTTGTCGTTGCTCCCTATTTTCCAATAACCGGCAAGGTTGGCAAGGAATATGTCGTTGACAAGTTTACGCAACCAAGGTGTATAACTAAGCGATACCGCCGCCTGCGAATAGGCGAAAGCATATTTCGAAGGATTCCAGTATTGGGAATTGACATCGGGATCGGTGGCTGCACCAAGGTCGCCGAGAGCCGCACCGCGTGCGTCAGGCGCTATATTCAGCGAAGTCACACCCGTTTCAACCGGGTTGAACTCCTGCTTCAAATCCTCAGCTCCGGCCGTTGCATACACACAACATCCAAGCCCAAAAAGAATTATATTTAAACCAAATCCGCTTTTCTTCATTTTCTGTCATTAGTTATATAGTTATATAACTCCATTATACTCAAATTATTGTATCTGACAACGGGCATGCGGCGATAATCACCCATACAGGGTTGTCGATAACGGAATCCGGATTCGGTTACCGGCCTGGCGACTCAATATCAGCGGTTAATCAACCTGCCGAACACAGTGATAACCGATTCCCTGTCCATCCGGCGGACCTTAATGAGTTTGTCGACAAACTCATCCATTATAGCTCCGACCTGCCGATGCGAGAAAACTCGGTGGAAAAAACTATAGGTCTTATAGAAAACATCCCTTACCTCATCCTCTTCAAGCGAGCATGCCTCCCTCCCCTCATCTTTAAGATTCGAAAGCAAAAGATCGCTCAATTCACGTGAAATCTCCGACTGTTCCCTGACCAGCGCACGGGCAAGAAGGTTTGAAATCAACATGCCTGCAACAGTTTCAAACTGGGTGCTCTTCTTGCGCCACACGGCTTTGGCCGAAAGGTTCGGGTTATCAACATAGTAAAAATCAGGAGAAAAAACCATTCCACAGTCGGCGGGGGCATCCAGATTGACTGAATCAATGAAACCCTCGTTATCCATCAGGAGCATGCACACCGTCATGCCCCCAAGGCCATAAGCCCGGTCTTTTTCGTCTTTATATTTCAGAGTAACCAACTTCTATCAGATTTTTAAATTCGTTGACAAAGTTAAGTAAGTCGTAAAAAATATTTTATATTCACGAGAGAGAATTTTGGGGGTGATATGCCGTTTCAATTCACTACCATAATCTTTGTAACGCAGGCCGATGCACCGCCATCGCCGTTTTGCGACGCGAAAACGTAATAGACACCGGTTTTGACACGCTCGCCTGCGGAATTACACCCGTCCCATGTAAACATGCCTCCGTCGCTCCGACCCTGGTGGAAAACATTGCCTGCGGAATCAGCTATCTTGACAAGGGAATTTTCCATAAGGCCGGTAACGGTAATCCACCCTGTGTAGTCGGGACGCACCGGGTTGGGATAGGCATAGACATCATCATAGTCAGTTCTTCCAGGTGAAGAAGTAGAACTGTATTCCACCAAACCTACACCGGTACCGAAATACACCTTGTTTGAATTCGGGTCGCAGGCAACGGCATAGACAGTATTAGGCAATATGGAGTTATCGGATGTGTGATGCTCGATGATCTGGTCACCGTTCTCACTTACAAGATATACCCCCGACCCGATAGTGGAAATCCATTTCCTGTTTGAGCTGTCGCATGAAATCGACGATACTGTCTGGTTGGCCAAAAGATAATCGGCAAGATTCGTGCCGTCGTTACGCGGCACCTTTATATGGTTCACAGCCACACTCCGTGATTTGGCCCCGGTTATATCAGGAATCTCGAAAACCCCGTCGTCGGTTCCGACCCATATCCGTCCGCGGGCATCCTCACACAGCGCAAGGATATGGCTGAAATCCATATTTTTTCCATCCTGATCCACATAATTTGTTATCACGGTCTGCACGTCATCGCCAATCTCGGGAGTACCCATTGTGTCGAACACTACGAGTTTATTCGAATAACGGCCCATGGCGAAAATAACGCAATCCGACTGGCGGCACACAAGTCCCAAGGCATCACGGTTATCCTGGGTCTGGTCGGCAATGGCATATCCTTTCCAATCCGATATGCTTTGCGAATCGGAAAGACGTTTGGAAGCAGGCAATACAAAAATCCTGTTTACAGTCTCCTCGCTTTTATCGGCCGACTTATATACCCACAGGTTGCCGTTGCGGTCAATCAAAGGCTGCAAAGCCACACACGCATAACCATTGGCTATAGAAGTTATAGGGGAATTGTCGTTATAATATTTATGGGTCTGTCTGCCATCCTTTATCCTGTAAAGACCTTCGAAAAATGTCCCGATATAATAAGCGTTTTCCTCGACAGGATCTTCACACATACTGAAATTCCAGTTTACAAAATGGGGTGCCGACGGGGTGTAGCTGCCTGAATTGCTGTTCTGTATTTCCACATCCACACCTGATATATCTGTAAACATCCCGTTTTGCAGAATATTTACCCTCGACTGTTTGGGCGAGGGGGGATCAACCCCGAACGAAAGATGCTCCGACCTGTTGCTGATATATATATTTCCTGAGGAACCTATCTGCATGGCATGTACCTGGGAAACTGTCAGATCAGAACCCTTGATATTGTCATGAACCAGCGAGCCGTTTGCAGGATCGGAATAATCCATCATCCTGACACCTGCGGCATCACACAACCATATGCGCGACATGTTACCGGCATATGAAAGCCCGACGGTTGCAGCATCGGCACGCGGAAGGCTTATGACCTCGCGTTCCTCATCAGCCCCGTAGATAAACAGGGCTTCGTTATTGGAAACATATGCGGCACCAGGCATAGTCCTTACGTTATTTCCAAACCCTATTGCAGCAGCTTTCGAAGTTGCAGCATCAGCCCCGGCCTGGATGACCTTGCCGTTATCCAGGTCTACCCGTAACGTGTAGAGTTTGTTTGTGACCTGACCGTTGATATTTTCCTTGTTGAGGGCAAGCACACCATTGCTGCCGAAACCCTCCATATCAAGCCATCTAACCGTCCTGTCATAGTCGCCTACAAGGGGGATTTTATCCAACGATATTATTTTTTCCGACTGTGGGGCAAACCTCATCTGCATTTCATAGTGAATCCCCACAATGTCGCCCATGGCCACTACATGGTCAACACTCTTAGGTGTCAGGGCCGATTCCCTTACCTCGTTCTTTTTGTCATGATAAGTTACCAGGCCGAAATCGGTTGCAACATAGTAGTTTTCCTTACCGAACGCAATGTCGTTGATTTTATGTGAACCCGAAACCGACGAATCACGTATATCGGGCATATTGACAACCGTGCCGTCGTCATAAATACGATCCATGTTGCCCGACGCATATGCCACAATCACGCTTTTATGCGCCTTGTCAGGATAAAAACCGGTAATATCGGAATCATTAAGCAGGTTTGAGATATTCAGACTGCTCACCTCGATTGATTCCTTGTCAATCCTGAAAAGGTTATTACCTGATTGATAATACACATAATCGAGGGTTTCACCTATGTCGTCGACACCGGTGAAAGAGGAATGCATAGTCCACCCCCCCACTGCCACCTGTGCCTGCAATACCTGCGGCAACATCAGGAGAATCGTTATAATGATTTTCTTTATCATCCTATCACTTATTATAAGAGGGTGTTTAATAATAAATGTTAATTCCCGGCCGAAAATCACGTGGCGAATTTTGCTCTGAATTGAAGGAGCATAGCGAGCTATGTGACTGAAATGAAGAGCTAAAGGCGCCCGTGATTTTCGAGTGGAATGGTAATTTCTGTATCAACATTATTTTTTGAATTAATGGATTTTTAAAGTTACCCCCGCCTTGGCGTCTCTTTTGCTGAATTGCTAAAATTCATCAGTCACGTAGCTCGCTACGCTCCTTCTTCATTTATAGCAATTTAGCTAAAAGATACGCCACCGGGAATTTAACATTTATTATTAAACACCCTCTAAGTCTCATATATCGGTAAATGCCGCCGTCATTGCGTCGAGCGCCCTGCGCCGGTGACTGAGCGAGTTTTTCTGTTCCGCACCCATCTGGGCAAAGGTCAATTCGCAGCCTTCGGGACGGAACACAGGGTCGTAGCCGAAACCGTCAGTACCCGAAGGTGTTTCGGTGATGCATCCTTCCACTTTACCTGCAAAGCATTTTTCCTCATCGCCGATAAGCAACGCTATCACTGTGCGGAACCGTGCCGTGCGGTCGTTCCTACCGTCCAGATTCTTCAACAAAAGCTTCATATTGGCTTTGGAATCATGGTCGGCGCTTTCACCATATGAAGCTGCATAGCGTGCGGATTTAACACCCGGTTCCCCGCCAAGTGCATTCACCTCCAACCCCGTGTCGTCGGCAAAACAGTCAAACCCGTATTTCTCTTTGATCCAACGGGCTTTTATCAATGCATTGCCTTCAAGTGTAGGCGCGGTTTCAGGTATGTCATCATGACAGCCTATATCCGACAATGACAAAATCTCACAACGGCTTCCCAAAATATCCCTGACTTCCTTAAGTTTATGGGCATTGTTGGTGGCAAACACTATTTTTTCAGGCAGTTTCATAACATTTTAAATCTAAGTAAGTCATAAACATTCCTATATGTATTATTAATTTTACGACTTACTTACTTACTTAAAAACGTGGTTTATTGCATTTTATTATAAATATAAGGTGCAGGGGAAGTTCCCCTGCACCTTTATTCAAATCACTTTGTGATGCGGTTGTCAGCCTACTACTATGTTGACTATCTTACCTGGCACCACTATAATCTTCCTTATGGTTTTACCTTCAACCCATTTTGCCGCACCTTCATGGGCAAGAGCTGTTTTCTCCACTTCTGCCGAAGGCATGTCGGCAGGCACGCTTATGTTGAAACGGGCCTTCCCGTTGAAACTTACAGCGTAGTTCACATTCGATTCTTTCAGATATTCCTCGTTCCATTCGGGCCAAACGGCGTCGCAGATGGTGCCTTCGTTGCCGATGGCATGCCAAAGCTCCTCGCTGACATGGGGGGCAAACGGGGCAAGGAGCACCAGCAGGTCGGCCAACACCTCGCGGCTGTGGCATTTCATTGCACCCAGTTCGTTGACACATATCATGAACGCGCTCACAGATGTGTTATACGAGAAATTCTCTATATCGCCGGTTACTTTCTTTATAAGCTTATGAATCGACTTCAACGCTTCAGCCGAAGGTTTGTCATCATTGACCAAAAGAGTGTCACCCTTATAGAAAAGATTCCAAAGTTTCTTGATAAAACGGTTCACACCGTCGATACCGTTGGTATCCCATGGTTTGCTCTGTTCTACCGGCCCTAGGAACATTTCATACAGACGCAGCGTATCGGCACCGTAACGTTCAACGATGTCGTCGGGGTTCACCACGTTGAACATGGATTTCGACATCTTCTCAACAGCCCATCCGCAAACATATTTCCCGTCCTCGAGGATGAATTCCGCATCAGCATATTCCGGACGCCATTTACGGAAAGCATCGATGTCGAGCTGGTCGTTGTTGACAATGTTCACATCCACATGGATCGGGGTGACATCATAATCCTTCTTCAGGTTGAGGGAAACAAACGTATTGGTATCCTTTATGCGGTAAACGAAATTGCTCCGCCCCTGAATCATCCCCTGGTTTATAAGCTTTTTGAAAGGCTCGTTTTCGCAGACTTTTCCAAGGTCATAGAGGAACTTGTTCCAAAAACGTGAATAAATGAGGTGGCCGGTGGCATGTTCCGTACCTCCGACATAAAGGTCGACATTCCTCCAGTAGCCGTTAGCCTCGGGGCTTACCAGCTCTTTGTCGTTATGCGGATCCATATAACGGAGGTAGTAGGCCGAAGAACCGGCAAAACCTGGCATTGTGTTCAATTCAAGAGGGCAGCCCTCCTCGGTATGCCAGTTCTTGGCACGCCCCAACGGGGGTTCGCCGGTTTCGGTAGGCAGGTATTTGTCGATTTCCGGCAAATGCAACGGAAGCTTGTCCTCGCCGAGCATTACGGGTACACCGTCCTTGTAATATACCGGGAACGGTTCCCCCCAGTAGCGCTGGCGGCTGAAAATGGCATCACGCAGGCGGTAGTTTACCTTTACCTTGCCTATACCTTTACCCTCGATGAATTTCTTTGTAGCAGCGATTGCATCCTTCACCTCCATCCCGTCAAGGCATAATTCAGGCCCGCAGGAATTAATCATACGCCCTTCCTTGGCATCGAAACTCTCCTCACTTACGTCAGCGCCCTCGATAAGCGGTATGACAGGAAGGTCGAAATGACGTGCGAAAGCGTAGTCACGGCTGTCGTGGGCGGGAACTGCCATGATGGCACCCGTGCCATAACCTGCCAGCACATAATCACTCACATAAACAGGGATTTCTTTTCCTGAAAGCGGGTTGATTGCATAAGCGCCGGTGAAAACACCGCTGACTTTTTTGTCAATCATGCGCTCACGTTCGGTTTTATGCTTTATCTCGTCACGATAGGCTTTAACGGCATCTTTCTGTGCGGGGGTTGTTATCAGGTCGACATATTTGCTTTCAGGTGCAAGAACCATGAAGGTCACACCGAACACGGTGTCGGCACGCGTTGTGAAAATAGTCATCTCCACATCGCTATCCTTCACTTTGAACTGCATTTCGGCACCTTCCGAACGCCCGATCCAGTTGCGCTGAGTTTCCTTTATGGAATCAGACCAGGCAACATTGTCAAGGTCGTTGAGCAGGCGCGGGGCATAGGCGCTGACACGGAGGCACCACTGGTACATCAGTTTTTGCTCCACGGGATAACCGCCTCGCACCGACACACCCTCGCTTACCTCGTCGTTGGCAAGCACTGTGCCGAGTTTCGGACACCAGTTCACCATTGTGTTGCCGAGATAGGCGATGCGGTAGTTCATCAACACATCGCTTTTCTGCTTTGCATCCATGGCGTTCCATTCCCCGGCTGTAAACCGCAATGCTTTTGATTCGGCAGCATGAATCCCTTCCGAGCCATGTTCTGCAAAATGAGCCTCCAGACCGGCCACAGGCATGGCTTTGTCAAGAGCGGTGTCGTAATAATGGTTGAACATCTCGATGAATGCCCACTGCGTCCATTTGTAATAACCGGGGTCGCATGTGCGGATTTCACGGTTCCAGTCATAACAGAACCCTATGCGGTCGAGCTGGCTGCGATAGCGTGCTATGTTTTCACGTGTGGTAACCTCGGGATGCTGCCCTGTCTGGATGGCATATTGCTCGGCAGGAAGCCCGTAGGCATCATAACCCATAGGATGAAGCACATTGAAGCCGCGCAGCCTCTTATAGCGTGCATAGATGTCGGAAGCTATGTATCCCAGCGGATGGCCTACATGCAGCCCGGCTCCCGAAGGATAAGGGAACATGTCAAGCACATAGAACTTGGGCTTATCGTTGTCAATTTCGGTTTTATACGTATTGTTTTCCTTCCAGTACTGCTGCCAGCGCTGTTCTATATCCTTATGTCTGTAATCCATTATAGAGTTATAAGTCGTAAGTTGTAAGTTGTAAGTTGTAAGTTGTAAGTCGTAAGTTATAGGGGCATCTGCCTCGAATCGGCACACCGCGTTTTTGTAAACTTTAATCAGATGCCCAGGCGTTCCGATATTTCGAGCATCCTTTCGATGGGGCGGCGGGCGGCATCGGCTGTCTCCAAATCCACCTCTATTTCGGGTTGCCCGTATTTCAAGGTGTTGTAAAGCTTTTCAAGGGTGTTAAGCTTCATGAAATTGCAATCGTTGCATGCACAGGTGCTGTCGGAAGGCGGTGCAGGGATGAACACTTTTCCGGGGCATCTCTTCCGCATTTCATGCAGGATGCCGCTTTCCGTGGCAACGATGAATTCCCCGGCGTCGCTTTCAACGGCATATTTAAGCAATGCGGCTGTCGACCCCACCTTGTCGGCCAGCAACAGCATCGGCTTCTTACACTCAGGATGCGCAAGCACCTTTGCCGACGGATGCGATTTCTTAAGTTCCAAAAGCCGCTCAACCGAGAACTGCTCATGAACATGGCAGGCGCCGTCCCACACAAGCATATCCCGCCCTGTTATTGACTTGATATAATTTCCCAGATTGCGGTCAGGTCCGAAAATTATTTTTTCATCCTTTGGAAGTGATTCCACAATCTGCCGTGCGTTCGAAGAGGTGACCACGACATCGGTCAGGGCTTTCACCTCTGCGGAGGTGTTGACATAGCTGACCACGGTGTACCCCGGATGTTGTTCTATGAATTTACGGAATTCCCCGGCATCGCACGAGTCAGCCAGCGAGCAACCGGCATTCATGTCGGGAACAAGCACCTTCTTATCCGGGCATAGGATTTTTGCGGTCTCACCCATGAAGTGGACCCCGCAAAGCACAATCACCCGGTTCGGGAGTTTTTCCGCAATCCTGGCCAATGCAAGAGAGTCGCCTATGAAATCGGCCAAATCCTGGATTTCCCCCTTCTGGTAATAGTGGGCGAGAATCACGGCATCCTTTTCCTTCTTGAGTTTTTTTATCTCCCCGGCAAGGTCGGTTCCGGCAGGAACAGGTTCGTTGACGAACCCTTTTTCAACATTCATTATTTAATTGTTTAAATGTTTGAAAATTTTCTCTTTAAAAAACAGCTCTTCCTCAATAATAATAATGGATGTTGAAACCGATGATAACTTTCATGGCTTTTATTTGCTTTTTAGGGTTATTGAACAAACACACACCGTTATTATCATATTATCAACATCGCCATTATTGGTAACCAACGGTTTAGATGGTTTATCAACATGCTGTTAATAAGTTGCAAAGTTAATAACTTTCCACGAATATATCTATTGAATATTGTGGAAATCAATGGCAATAACCCGCTTGATAACTTGCTTTGGTTTTATTTGCCGTTGTGTGTGGAAAGGTTTATACCGCTATTGATTATCAATCTCCAAACTTTGGCATAACTATTTTCCACATCCTCTTTGAACGCGTTTTTCACAATTATCCACACACTTTTCAACATAGTTTTTCGGGTTTTTTCATAGCTTGGGGCATAGCCCGGATTATATGCTGACAGGGATATTTCCGGGCATCGGTCTGTTATATTGAAATGCTCCCCGACTCTCATCAACGAGAGCCGGGGAGCCGGAATCCAATAAGGTTCTATACGTCGAAATACGCTATCTTGATTTGAATCGGTGCTTATTTAACGAATACTTTCCGGGTGCTTCCGTCGGGGTAGACAATGATTGTCACAGATCCCGCCACAGGGCCGGATAATTTGTGGCCGGAAAGGTCATAGTATTTGGCATCACCGGTAAGGTTGTCAACGGTGATTGAATCAATACCGGCTTGTTCAAACATTTTTTCAATCATATCTTCAATTGAAGTAGAATCGACTTTGTTGTCGTATTCTCCTTCTTCTTTCACTGCGTCGAGGGCGGCTGTGGCCTTTTCGTGCTCTGCCTGGATAGCATCACGGATTTCCGATTCAATGTCTGTTGAATCGAAATCGGGATAGGTTTCCTTTAGCTTGGCGAGTGCATCTTCAAGTTTTGAAACCAGTGCCTCGATTATTTCAATGTCGGCGGCATAAGCGGCGGCATTTGATTCCTGGCGGGCTTTTTCAACTTCGAATGCGAGCTGTGCTGCGAGTGCGTCGGCAACCAGTGTTTCGATAGCAGCCTGGATTTTGTCGGCTTTTTCGGTTATTGCCTGATAATTTTCAACAAGGGTCTTGTCGGTGTACGATTCCAGGATGTCGGTACGGAGCGCGGTTATGTCGGCGGAGATGTTGTTGCCTGTAAAGTCGTTCTTGACATCGGCAGCTTCATCGGCTATTTTGGCCAGGGCGTCTGCCAGGGCTGTTTCCAGTTCCTTGACTCTCGCCTTTGCGTCGGAATATGCCTGGTATAAGGCAGCTTCGTTTTCAAAAACCTTTTGTGCGGCCTTTGCATCTTCCACAAGCTTTTCGGTTTCGGCCTTTATAGCTTCGGCGGGAGCCATCACCTCGTCATAATTCCCTGTCAGTGTCATATCGGCATATGCCGCTTCCACCGCAGCTTTGAGGTCGTTGATTTTTTCTGTGATTTCCGCGCCTGTGAAATCATCCTTCACATCCGGTGCGACTTCGGCTATTGTTGCGAGGGCTTCGGCAAGCGCTGTTTCAAGTTCGTTTAACGATGCTTTGGCATCAGCGTATGCCTTGTCTAAAGCGTTTTGGTCTTCAAAAACCTTTTGTGCGGCTTTTGCATCTTCCACAAGTTTTTCTATTCCGGCCTTTATGGCTTCAACGGGCGCCATCACTTCGTCATAATTCCCTGTCAGTGTCATATCGGCATATGCCGCTTCCACCGCAGCTTTGAGGTCGTTGATTTTTTCTGTGATTTCCGCGCCTATGAAATCATCCTTCACATCCGGTGCGACTTCGGTTATGGTTACGCGGGCTTCGGCAAGTGCTGTTTCAAGGGCGCTTATTTCTGTCATTGCTTTCCCATAGGCTGTAACCCCGTTTATAAGGGTTACGGCGGACGTTTCCTTACCCGGCATCGGTTCGACAACCAGTGCGTTGTCGGTCGAGAATGTGGCGCTGTGTAGTTTGATTTCTGCTGATTCTGCCTTGAAGTCGACAGGGGCGGTGACATTGAATGTGATTACCGTCCCGTCATTGTCGAAAATAACAGGCAGTGTGTTCATGGCAGTGGCGGTGAAGCACACTTCGTTACCTGTGGGAATCACCATGAGGGTCATCTGTTCGTTGCAACGTTCAGATTTGATAACCTCGTCGGAAGCGGTGAATCCTTCAGGCAGCGTTACGCTGAACTGGAAGCCACGGACATCGAAGTTATTGTTTATTGCTACTGCCACCGAAGTTGTGCCGCCGGGGTTGACGGTCAGTTCGCTGTCGGGAAGGTAGGCCCATATCTGCGACTGGTGCATGCTCACATCCGTCCCTTCGGCTTCTACATCGAGTTTCACGGCTGTGTCGAATTTGCCCTCGCCGGGTTTGGTAAGTGTGGGATTTGTCAGCTCTATGCGGATGTTTTTATCGGTCAGACGGCCTTCCCTGACCTTCACATAGAGGTTTACAACGGCTCCTTCCGAACCTGATATGGGTTTCATGTTGCCTGAAATCACCATTACGCGGCCGTTTTGGAAACTTAGCGAGTGCCCGGGGGTGAGACGTTCGGCAGCCTTTTCGGGATTTTTGGAAAATTCAAGTTCCGGGGGAAGCACCACGTCGAACTGGAATGCCTGTGCCGCTGCATCCTCGAGGTCGAGGAGTACGGGAACCGTCACCTCGTCGTAGGAGTCGATGGCGAACGGCTCGATATGGAATTTGTTTTGGGCAGAGATGCCTAATGAGGTGCAGACAAGTGCAGCCAGCATCATCAACCTCGCAACAAATGTTTGTTTGGTATGATTCATTGTTGTTTGAATAATCTTAGTTATTTCTTTGGAAAACTGGTTTTAAAATTCTTTCCTTAGGATTCCAGGCATTTTCCCGGAATCCTAAGGAGTGAATTTCACATAGTATTCATCATTTACGTATTTCCTTGGTTACTGTACCATCAGACTTACGGATGATGTTTACACCACGTTGCAGGCGGTTGAGGGTCTGGCCTGCGGCGTTGTAGATTGTTTCCTTGACTTCGCGCAGGTTTTCGCGGATGGAGTCAATCATAGATGTGCCGTTACCGCCTGTTCCCAGGAGTTTGTAGGTGCGTGCGGCCTTGGTGGCGAAGATTGCGTCTTCCACCGTGAGGTTGCCTTCACCTTCAACTTCTACATATACCACGGCTCCGTTCGAACCTTCGATTTCGGCATTCTCCATCGAGGCCAGGATTACACGTGTCGTCCCGTTGTTATCGAACGTGTGAAGCTCATGGCTGATGGCGCGTTCGCCTATGGTAATGTTCCTGATTGAAGAACCGGCGGGGAGTGTTAGGTCGAACTGGCCGGCCGCGAAGTCGTTGTTGTTTAACATCGTGACTGCGTAACGGCTTACACCGCCCTCTTCGCTTAAGAGTTCTGCGAAAATCGAACCGCCGCCATTTGCAGTGGAGCGACCCATTGCGAAACGTACTTCCGAAGGTCTGTAACCCATGGCGATATTTACCACGGCTGTTACGTCGCCGATGTTCAGGGCTTCGTTACCATCGATGTCGGCTGCGGTGGCCTTACGTTCCGATGCTGCGAAGAGTTCGTCAAACGATGCCTGTGTACCTACCCAGTTGAGAACCGATTGTGCGTCGGCAACGGTTACCTCGTTATCCTCGTCAACGTCACCGGCAAGGAAGGTGCTTTCACTGATGGTGTCAAGCAGCGCCTTGGCTTCGTTGATGATGTTGTCGGACTCTTCGATGAAACCGTCGAGTGTCTCAACTGTCTTTTCGATAGCATCATTGTTGTACGATTCTGCGATAGTGTTCGCACGTTCCTCAAGTTCGGCGTGTTTGTTATGTATTTCGTCGAGCTTGCTCGGAATAATGCGTTTGTCGGCAGGCAGGTCGGCCAATGCTTCGGGAATAGCATTCAGGCTGGTTATTACATCACGATCATATTTGTTGCGGAAATAACTGTCGGTTACATACAGGGTGCTGTTTTCAAGCAAGTCAGGTATGGTTGAATCGGGAAGCAGTGTCGATTCGGCTGTTAGTGAATGTTTTTCCTTAGCCTCGTCGATAGCGGCTTTTGCACGTGCAACTGTTTCATCGATATATTCCAGAGACGACTCGTATTGTGCGGTGTAACCGAACCTGTCGAGGCGGTCCTTGAAAGCGTTGATTGCAGCGATGAGTTCATCATATTCTTTGATGAGTTCATCGTAGCGGGCATTGCTGGTGGCAATCTTTTCGGCTTCGGCTTTTGCAGCTTGGTCGGCAGCGGCGATTTCGGCCTGGAGTGCATCAACCTCACCGGCGATTCCGTTGAGCTGACGGGTGAGGTTATCCTGCTGGCTGAGAACACTGTTACCTTCCTGCCACTGGGCTTTCAGGTTTTCAACTTTCGTTGTAAGGTTGTCGTAGCTTCCGGCATATTTGTCCTGTACTGATTCCTCACATTCGCCGAGGAATGTCTTACCGGCTTCGATTTTGTTGATTACTTCCGCTGCGAGTTCGTCGAGGGCGGCACGTGCTGCATCGATGGCGGCTTTGTCGAGTTCGGCTTCGAGGGCATCGAGCTGGCTTTCGATTTCACCGGCACGTGCCTTGAATTCCTTGTTGCCGAGCTGTGCAAGCGCTTCTATAGCCTCGTTATCCCCTTCGGCTGCTTTGCCGTTGATAAGCGCCATGATGTCGTGAATCTCGTTGTCGATAGCTACCAGACGGTCGGCATCAATACCCGATTCGGGGTTGACTTTGGCATTGTTGTAGGCAACTTTTACACGCGACAGCTGTGTGTTGATAGCCTCGGTTTCGGCATTGCGTGCCGAGATGTAGGCATTGTCGATGCTTGTCTGTGCAAGTGTCTTGAGGTTCCCGATATAGGCGGAATTATCAGCAAGGGTGTTTTTAAGTTCTTCGACTTTGGCCTTGAAGGTGGCAACGGCTTCGGAAGCGTTGTTGACTGCGGGGCTGTAATTTCCGGCAAATCCGTCCACATATGCGCGTAATTCCTCAAGCTGTTTGTCGAAATCGGCTGCATCATTGATGTAACCTTCGTAAAGGTTCTTGTTGGTCACATCGTTGTCGTGTGTCTGTTTTGCAGCGGCTACGGCAGCCTCGGCATCGGCCAGGAGTTTGTCAAGCTCTGTGGTGTAGCCCGACAGGCTGTTGACAAGCTCGCTTTCGGCAAGTGCGTCGTTGTTCAGTGCCTCGGCGCCTGTTGTGGCATCGGAGATTGCGGTTTCCGCAGCTTCCTTTGTTTCGGCTGTTGCGAATTCATAGCCTGCCAGTTCTTTCTTGAGCTGTGCGATTTTTTCGGTAGCGCCTTTATAATTGGCGTTCCATTGGATTATTGCCGCATTCTGGAGGTTGATCTGGCCGAGGGCGCTATCGAGCATGGTGGCGATAGCATCCATATCGATACCGATATTCTTGGCATCGGCTTTCAACTTGGCTGCGTCGTTAAACGATGCCTTGGCAAGCCCTGTGCCTGTCATAACTGCGGTTTCGTCGGTGATTCCGGCAGCATTCATTTTGGCGTCGGCATCCTGGATCGCGGTTTCGGTTCTGCCTGAAAGGGTTGCGTAATAGTCTTCGGCCACTGCGTCGACATCGGCTTTCAGCTTTTCAGCCTTGCTCTTCATTTCGGCGATGTAGTTGTTGGCTGTCTGGCGGAATGCGGCGAGTTCGGCATTATCGTCGGCAATGGGGGCGAACTTGCTTTCCTGGGTTTCGTCGGTGGGACGGGTGATTGTGGCTGTGAACCATGCTTCTACCTCTGTCTTGAGGTCGCGGATCTGCTTCGAGTAGTCGAACAGGCCCTCGTTGGTGGTCAGGACGGGTTGCACGGCAGCCTTGTAACCGGGGTTTTTGAGGCCGTTGTAGTTGTCGAATGCCTTTACTGAAGATGTGTATGTGTTTTCAAGTACTTCGTAGAGTGCATCCCAGAGTTCTGCCTTGACCTCCTTGTTATGTGCAACTACATTGTCGCCGTATTTGGTTTCGAAGTCGGCCACTGTCTGTGCGGCTGTCTTCGCCAATTCGTCGAACAATGCGGTGAAGTTGCCTTCGGCAGCCTGCCCCTTCCCGTAGGCTGTCGCGGCTTCGGCATTGAGGTTATCGATGCTGCGGAGGATTTCACGGAGGGTTTCCACCGTGTCGGCTTTGTCGCCTACGAAGTCATGGCCTTCGTGGTCCACACCGTTGTCGATGTATCCTTCAACCGATGCGATAAGGTCGTTGATGGTGGCACGTGTGCTTTCCCCGGCCTTGATTGCTGCCTGGAGTGCCTCGTGGTTGGCGCGTATGGCTGCGGGCATATCGTTTGCTGCCTTGATGAGGCTGTCGAGCTGTGCCTGGAACACTTCGTGGTTCTTCTTATCCTTTTGGTCGGCATTGGCTTCGCACATGCTGAAGTCCTCATCATGAGCTTTGTCGATAGCGGCCACGAGTTTGTCATATTCTCCCTGTAGCTTGGCGATTTCGTCGTCATAATGCTTGGTGGCGGGTGCTACGGAGATATCGGCGTTGGCAGCTTTGGCTTTGTCGAGTGCGGCGGTGAATGAGTTGTCGCCGGTCAGCCCGGTCAAATCGGTGTAGGCTTTGTGGTTGGCCTTCAGGGCATCGACAGTTGCCTGCAGCTTGTCCATAGCCTCCATGGCTTTTTTGATATCGGAGGTGCAGGTTGCAGCAGTCTTGTCGTCATTGACATTCCCTGCCTCGGTGGCAAGGGTGGTCATTGTGGCATCTATCTCGGTGAACACAACTGTATCCTTGCCGGGATATTCGCCGTCGGCCTGTGCTTTCTTTACACCGTCAAGTTTCTTTTCGGCTACAGCGAAGTTGCCGGTTGCGACACTGTTGCAGTAGGCTGCGATTGTTGCGGCACATTGTGCGGCATAGTCATATGTAAGGTCGAGTGCTATGAACAGGTTATAGCATTCCTCGGGAGTGGTGTCGGTGGCTCGCGCTGCGGCATAATCGGTTGTGAATTTGTCGTAGGCGGCTTTAAGGGTCTTGTACGGGTCGGCGGCGATGAATTTTTCCCATGTGTTGGGATTGCCTTCGAGGCGTTCGAGCTTGTCCTTATATGCGTTTACCTTGTCGATTTCAGCTTTGAAGGCTTTGTCGAAATCACCTACCTTTTCAACAATGTCGGTCAGTTTGGCCGCGCTCTCTTTCAGAAGGTCGATGGCTGCCTGTATGTCGGTAGTGTCGATAACGGGGGTGTCGCCGGGTTTGGCCTCGTCGAGCTTGCCCTGGAGGGTTGCGATACCATCGTTGATTGCATCTATGTTCTGTTTGAATTTGCCTTTTACGAATTCGTTTTCGGGTATGGCTTCGTCCAGGTTCTTTTTAAGCTGGTCGATGCTTGCCTGTGCGGCGATAATCGGGGCGCAGTCGTCGATATATTGCTTCAGATCTTCGATAGCGGCCTTGATGTCGGCATCGGCTTTGGCATATGTTTCGTCGGTGAGGTCGGTTGCCTTGTAATGGTTGTCGATATCCTGACGCATTGCCGAGATTGCATCGGTAACGGCTTTCACCTTGCCGTCGTATTCAGCCTTGAATGAAGCGGGGACATTGACCCCGTCGATGGTTTCGTTAAGGGAGGTGTTGAGTGCTGCAACGGCTTCCAAAGCGGTGTTGTAGATGTCGTTGAGGGCGTCGGCAAACGCGTTTGCATCGTCAACCACGTTCTGTAGGCCGGTCAGGGCGTCGGCAACTGCTGCCTTTGCTGCATCGAGTTTGCCTGCGGCACCTTCGATTTCAGTCCCGATACCGGCTTTGTCCTTAGCTTCGGCCACGATGTCCGACAGTTGGTTCTTCCATTCGGTTTTCTTGTCGGCGAACACATCGGTATCCTTCAGCTCCCCGGTGATATTGTCGATTGCTTCCACAGCTTCGGCATGTTTGCCGGTAAGGTTGAGGATTTCGGCAGTATAAGCCTTGTAAGCCACATCGTCGGCCTTGTCATTGGCGATGGCTTCTGCAAGTTTGCCTGCATTTTCTGTAAGCTGTGCGAGAGTGTCGGCACATGCTTTCGAGGGATCGCCGTCCTTTGTCGGGTCAAGCAGTGTGGTGGAGCCTTCGAGGGCCTTCACCGAAGCTTCAAGCGCCTTGGTGTCGATGCTGAGTTGTGTCAGAGTGGCGTTGTTGCGGAAAGCAAGGTCGCTTTCTGCAACGTTTTCAAGCGATGCCGTGATTTCGCCTATAAGTTTGTTGAGTTCGGCGATACCGTCGTTAAAGCCTTTGATAGTGGCTTCGTTGGCAACCTTTATGTCGTAAGCCTCGTTTTCAGGGGCTACTTTTTCGTTAAATGCCTTTACCTGTTCGGCATATGCGGTTATTTCCTTGGCAATCTTGTTGCCGGTGTAAGTGTCGTTGTCGGAATCGAAACCGTTTTCCTCATATATTTTTACCGACCCCTCACCTATTGCCTCGATGGCTGCGGCGATATCGGCAGCCTCCTTTAAGAGTGCTGCACGTTCTTCGGTCAGCTTCGTTGCCGGGTCGCGGAGTTCGGCAACGGCATCTACTTTGCCAAGTTGGGTGTTGAGGGCCTGTTTTGCGGCTTCAAAGTCAAAAACCAGTTCAAGTGTTTGGATACCGAATGAGAAAGCCTGTGAATTGTCGGCTGCAACCACAGTGATTACTGCGTCGCCTTTTGCGTCGAGGGTGAAACGGCCGTCGGTGATTGCTTTGCCGTTTACACTTACAGCGGCATTGACGGTGCCTGCAAGGGTGACGAGTTTGTAGTTGCCTTTTGGCAGTGCTTTCACCGTATTCGTGATTGTGCCGCCGAGAGGCGCTGAAATCAAGTCGCCGTCGATGGTCATATCACCACCGGTGACACCTGAAAAACTCCAGCTGTCAGCTGCGGGAACATCAAGATTGATTGCCTCCATGACCTGTGCTACGGCCGGAGTAACCATCAGAAGGGGTAGAACGTACTTCTTTTGCATGATATATGATAAAATTGATTAGAATTAGGCAGACCTAATCCGTGCTGCGGCATAGCTATGCCTATCATATACCTGCCTTAATGTGCTTATTTATAAAACTCTAGTTAAAGATAATGTTTATGGCGCAGCTCGTAAAGGTGAATTAAGGCAAGCTGATAGTTGCACAAAATTAAACAAAACTTCACAAATCACCCCCCCCAATGGTTAAATATAGTTAAATGATATTTAACATCGTCAACTTTAACGTTTTATGCAAAATTTTCTTTAATAAACCTACCCCTGAAAGTCAAACAAAAAACTTTCAGGGGTAGGTTTATTTGTACAGGGAAGTCAGGGAAACTTCACTCCATGATTCATTCGAATATCCTTAGTTACCAATGACCTATATTTATTTAAGTAAGTCATGAAAATTATTACGCATATAACATATTGTCAGGCTTTATATTCTCTGCGGCATCCTTTCGCCGCTTTTTATCCTCATCTTCAGTCGTGTAGTGAGCTACACTCCTTCATCTTCGGATAAAAATCGACTGAAAGTATGCTCTCAGACAATATAAAATAATTTCCACGACTTACTTAACACCGGCATTGCTGTTTATTATAGGAGGGCTGTGTAAAGGGCTTTGATTTCTTCGAGGGAGGCATCGCGGGGATTGCCCGGGGTGCATACATCCTCGAATGCCTGGAGGGCGAGGCGGTCGATATCGTCGGCGCCGATGCCGAGTTCCGACAGATGCTGCGGGATTCCTACTTCGATTGCAAGATTCTTTACGGCTTTGCATGCGGCGACGGCAGCTTCGTCGTCGGTCATGCCATCAACGTTTACACCCATGGCACGGGCGATTTCACGATATTTTCCCTTGGCAGCCGGTGCGTTGAATTCCATAATGGAAGGGAGAAGGAGTGCGTTGGCCACACCGTGGGGCACATCGAATAGCGAGCCCATCGGATGTGCCATGCCATGGACAAGGCCGAGGCCGACGTTTGAGAAGGCCATGCCGGCAATGTATTGTGCAAGAGCCATGCCGGAACGAGCTTCGGCATTTTGCGGTTCGCGCACGGCGGTGGCCAGATGGCGGTGAATCATGCGTATGGCTTCAAGCTCGAACATGTCGCTCATTTCCCACGCACCTTTGGTTATATATCCTTCGATGGCATGGGTGAGGGCGTCCATCCCGGTTGCCGCCGTCAGCGATTTGGGAAGGGTGAACATAAGTTCGGCATCGATGATTGCGACAGCGGGTATGTCGTTGGGGTCGACGCACACCATCTTCTTCTGTTTCTCCTCGTCGATGATTACATAGTTGATGGTGGTTTCGGCTGCTGTACCGGCTGTTGTGGGGAGGGCAATGATGGGTACACACCTGTTTTTTGTTGGGGCGCATCCTTCAAGCGAAACGATGTCGGAGAATTCCGGGTTACGGGCAACGATACCGATGGCCTTTGCCGTATCCATTGCCGAACCTCCGCCGATAGCTATAAGCACGTCGGCATCGGCTTTTGCGAAAGCGTCCAATCCGGCTTTCACATTCGAAACCGTGGGATTGGGTTTCACTTCGGCGAAGATTTCATAAGGGAATCCGGCATCGTCGAGCACATCGGTAACCATTTTGGCCACACCGAATTCAATAAGCCCGGGGTCGGTTACCACCATAGCTTTCTTTGCCGCCATACGGCCGAGTTCGTTTACAATCTCGCTGCGCGACCCGGGGCCGAAATACGATACCTCGTTAAGGATAAATCTGTGAATCATGGGATTGAAGTTATAAGTTTTAAGTTTTAAGTTATAAGGGAGAAATGATATTCTAAGGGTTGGTTTTGGCTATTAGGAGAGTGGGTTGGGAGTGGATATGTGAAGAGGGGTGCGGTTGCATCTGTAAGTCAAAAGCTGTTGTTGAAGCGAGGTCAAAGCAAAAGCATGCTTTGGAAACGGTAAATCGGTTCCCCCCTCACCCAATGTATTCCCGCTTACGACTTACAACTTACAACTTACGACTTACGACTTACAACTTACAACTTAAATCTCCCCCTGCTCCACTGCCACGCATATGCGTTCGATTATGGCATCCTTGGAATCTTTTTCGGGGTTATATTTACCTTTAAGACTTACACCGAAAAGGCTTCCGAAACCTTGCCAGAAAGTGGCCCGGAAAGAACCGAGGAACGCTTTGAGAATATCGTATCCGCTCTGGTTTGTCTCTCTTTGGATGAGCTTCACCAGCATTCGGGCCTGGTTTTTTGTAAAACGCATCAAAACGGGTTTATATTGCTTGAAAACCGCCGATTCCATCTCCTTGAGATATTTCTCTCGTTCGGCCTGGGTAGGGAATGTTTCGATGTATTCATATGTTTCAAGCAAAGTCTCGCATATGAGCTTGGCATAAGGGAGCGTTTTTTTCACATCGCGAACGGTGCGCCAATAGAAATCACGTTGTTTCTTATTTTTGAACTTGAATTCGGGAAACACCGTTATGTCGTTGAAAATCAGTACAAGCACGGTGTCGCCTTCCTCACTGACGGTGTGATATTTCCCGCGAAACACCTTTTGCCGTCCGGTGCCGGGATTATCGATGGTGTGTTTCTGAAGCTCTCCTGCCGAATCCCTGACAGGGGTGCCTTCCAACGCTTCCCGTTGCGCCTCCTCCAGCGTCATACCCGTTTCCTGTGCACGCATATCATGCATCGTTGCCAAAAATGCAACAACCACAATAACACGCAGATACAGGAAAAACCTACTCATACCGACTTTAGCCCCTTACAACTCACAACTTATAACTGCCCCTGACAACTTATAACTTATAACTTACAACTTATAACTTATAACTTATAACTTATAACTTATAACTTCCTCGGCGGATAATCCAGTGTGTAATGCAACCCGCGTGATTCCTTTCGTTCCTTGGCCTGCCGCATAATCAGGTAGCCGACGTTGATTATGTTGCGCAGCTCGCAGATTTCGCGCGAGGCTTTGGAACATTTGAACAACCGTTCTGTCTCTTCGTAAAGTATGTCGAGTCGGTTCCATGCCCTGTCGAGGCGCAGGTCTGACCGCACTATACCCACATAGGTTCCCATAATCTGGTTGACTTCGCGGATGCTCTGCGTTATCAGCACCATCTCTTCGGGATGGCGTGTACCCTCGTCGTTCCATTCGGGTACATCTGTGCGGAAACTTAGATGGTTGATTGCCGAGGTGGCATGAATGGCTGCGGCGTCGGCATAGACCACGGCCTCGATAAGCGAATTTGATGCCAGACGGTTACCCCCGTGCAACCCCGTGCATGAGCATTCGCCCACTGCATACAGGTGTTTGATTGACGATTCCCCGTTGCCGTCGACCTTTATGCCGCCACAGAGGTAATGGGCTGCCGGTGCCACAGGGATATAGTCCTTTGTTATGTCGATGCCTAACGACAGGCATTTCTGATATATGTTGGGGAAATGTTTTTTTGTTTCCTCAGGGTCTTTATGGGTTACGTCGAGGAATACGTGGTCATCGCCGTTGAGTTTCATTTCAGAGTCGATGGCACGGGCAACTACGTCGCGCGGGGCAAGTTCCATGCGGCTGTCGTATCGTTCCATGAAACGTTCGCCCCTCAGGTTGCGCAATATGCCCCCGTAACCGCGCATGGCCTCTGTGATGAGGAACGACGGGCGGTCGCCGGGATGGAACAGCGCCGTGGGGTGGAACTGGATGAATTCCATATCCTTGACTGTTCCCTTTGCGCGATATACCATGGCGATTCCGTCGCCTGTGGCGACAAGCGGGTTTGTCGTGGTGAGATACACCGCCCCTGCCCCGCCGGTTGCCATAAGCGTGACCTTTGCCAGGAAGGTGTCGACCCCCCCTTCGGGATTCAGCACATATGCCCCGTAACATGTAATGTCGGGTGTGCGGCGGGTAACCACTTTGCCGAGGTGGTGCTGGGTTATGATTTCTATGGCGAAGTGGTTTTCGAATATGTCGATATCGGGGTTGCTCCTTACGGCTTCGATCAGACTTTCCTGGATTTCAAACCCGGTGTTGTCGGCATGGTGGAGTATGCGGAATTCCGAATGCCCCCCCTCGCGGTGGAGGTCGAAGGAGCCGTCATCCTTCTTGTCGAAGTCAACGCCCCATCTGATAAGCTGCCGGATTTGTTCGGGAGCGCCTGTCACAACCTTTTTCACGGCTTCGGGGTCTGACAGCCAGTCGCCTGCCACCATCGTGTCGTGTATATGTTTGTCGAAATCGTCGACCTCCATATTGGTGACCGACGCCACCCCGCCCTGTGCAAGGGCTGTGTTTGCTTCATCGAGGGTTGTTTTGCATATCAGTGCCACTTTCCCTTTTGAGGCGACCTTGAGGGCGAAACTCATGCCGGCGATGCCGGAACCTATAACTAAAAAATCATATTTCTTTGTCATGGCTGTAACTTATGGGCCGTAAAAATGATTTTGACAGCTTACTTACTCGCAAAGTTACCTAAAAAATCCCTACCTTTGCATGGTTATGCGGCTTATTTTTTTACCGCTTTACCCGGATTGTCATGAATGAATCTGTTTCCGCTACGCTGCGTTGGTGCAGGCGTTACATAACATTCCCGTTGGTTGTGGCCGTGGGCTACATTCTTTTCGTGTTGTTCTTTAACGAGAACTCCTACTCGAGGAGTGCGCGCCTGCAAACCGAAATCGAGCGCCTGCAGGCTGAAATAAAGGAGAATAACGACACGTTGGTGCATTATGTGCGTCTGAACGAACGCCTTGCAAGCGACCCCGCCACCCTTGAACGTATCGTCCGCGAGCAATACCATATGCAACGTGTGAACGAGGATGTATATATCATCGAATAATAACCAGGTCCGGCCGGTGCCGCCGGTTGGACTTCACAATCTCATAAAGTCATGAACGATAACGATAGAACCTATACTCTCAGCCAGTTGGTGGGGCGTCCGCAACGTGCATGGGTCGTGGTGCTCGCCACCGTCGGCCTTATCGCTATAGCCGTAGGCACGCTTCTGCCGATTCTCAATGTAAATGTTTCCCCTGCGGTTGCCGGGACATGGTGGAAATATGTCTATGCCGGGGGTGCTGTCTGTTTCCTGGTCGGGAAGCTACTCAGCCCTTACACAGGCGAGCATCCGCGCATCAAGCGCCTGTTCCGTATCGAGGCGTGGAGCGCGGTATTTTTCTGTGTGGCGGCATTTTTCCTGTTCTATAACGGGAATGTTACCCGCGACAGCTGGGCTTTCACCCTTGCCGGGGGTGCCTTGTTGATTTTTACCACCGTCCAGATTCCGAGGGTGGTTAAGAAGGAACTTAAAAAATCATCGAAATGAAGGTAGCATTGATAGGCTACGGGAAGATGGGGCATGCCATAGAGAGGTTCCTCATAGAACGTGGCCATGACATAACATGCCGCATAGATGCCGGCAACCAGGATGATTTTGCCTCCGAGGCGTTCCGGTCGTCGGATGTGGCGATAGAATTTACGTGTCCGGCATCGGCTGTAGGTAATTATGCGTCGGCTTTCAGTGCAGGGGTTCCGGTTGTCTCAGGCACCACGGGCTGGTTAGCGAATCTTGACCTGGTGAAGGCGATGATTGACGAAAAGGGGGCGACTTTGTTTTGGTCGTCAAATTTCAGCATCGGTGTCAACCTGTTCATGCGTGTCAACTCCTATCTTGCCAGGATAATGAACGGGTTTCCCCAATATGCCCCGGCAATGAAGGAGATTCATCATATCCATAAACTCGACCACCCGTCGGGCACAGCCATCACCCTTGCCGAAGGGGTAATAGCCGCCAATGGCCGCATCACCCGCTGGGAAGAGCCTGAAACGGGTGAAACCGCCCCGGATGTGCTGCCCATAGCCCATGAGCGCGAGGGGGAGGTTCCGGGAACGCATATAATAAGCTGGACTTCGCCTGTCGATTCCATCACCATAGAGCACCGCGCGTTCTCTCGCGACGGGTTTGCTCTCGGTGCGGTTATCGCGGCTGAATGGGTTGCAGCGCATCCCGAAGCCCGTGGTCTGCTCGGAATGGATTGTCTGATGCCTGAATTGTAATCAGATTAAAAATTAAACAAGTTATAGAAATTATAATTACCGAAGGCATATTGCCTTCACCACAAATCAATAGCACTCCACTGTGATGACCCAGAATAACACCCCAGGCTTTTCAGCCGACTTCCGCCGCCGTTTAAAGGATAACCGCCCTACCCGATGGGTGCGTTTCTCGATTGTGTTGATTTTGTTCGTGCTTTGGGTGGCATGGATGGGGAACTGGTGGCTGCTGCCCGGGGCTTTGCTTCTTTTCGACATATACATCACCGGCTATATACCGTTCACCTGGTGGAAGAAATCGAAAAACAAGGCTGTGAGGGGCGTTATGTCGTGGGTGGATGCGATTGTCTATGCCTTGATTCTGGTTTATTTCCTTTTTGCCTTCGTGGGGCAGAATTACCAGATTCCGTCGTCATCGCTCGAAAAAACCCTTTACACCGGCGATTACCTGTTTGTAAACAAGGCTGTTTACGGGCCGCGTGTGCCCATGACCCCGGTTTATTTCCCGCTGGTGCACAATGAGCTGCCGTTCGGCCTTGGGAAAAGCTATCTCGACAAACCTTCGGTAGGTTACAAGCGTCTGAAAGGTATGCGCGATGTGGAATCGGGCGACATAGTGGTGTTCAATTTCCCGGCAGGGGATACGGTCATGAGCAAGGTGCCTAACCCTGATTATTATTCTTTGATTGCCATGCACGGGCGTGACCGCGTTGTCAACGACAAGGCTACGTTCGGCGATGTGGTTTACCGCCCGGTCGACCGGCGTGAGAACTATGTGAAGCGCTGTGTGGGGCTTCCGGGCCAGCGTCTGAAAATTGTGGACGGGGAGATTTTCATCGACGGTGAGAAATTCCCGGCCCCTGAAAATGTGCAGTTCAACCATTTCTATCAAAGTGTGGCAGGGTCGTTGACCCCTGAGGAGTTTGATTCGTTTGAAATCCCTGTCTATGACCGTTATACGGTCGAGGTGGGTGCAGGGGATGCCGCATCGCTGCTTGAACTTGGATTCAAGGTCAATGCCGACGGTACGGTGCCGACTATCTATGTGTCGCCTATGACGGTCGCGATGGTGGAGAAAATGAAGGACAGCCCCCGCATTGCAAATATCATTAAGCAGGTGCCTTCGCCTGAGACGATGGTGTCGCTGTTCCCGTCGGTTATATCAGGCAAGTGGACGCGTGCCGACTACGGCGGCGAGAACGGCATATGGATTCCGGCCAAGGGTTCCGCGCTGAAAATGAACCGCGCCGCCTGGGATATATATGGCAGGACTATACGTGTATATGAGGATAACCCCACTGCGGAATGGCATGACGGGAAGATGTGGATTGACGGCAAACCGGTTGATTACTACACTTTCAAGATGGATTATTATTTCATGATGGGTGACAACCGCGACAACTCGCTCGACTCGCGCTACTGGGGCTTTGTTCCCGAAGACCATATCGTGGGAACCCCGTGGCGTGTGCTGATTTCGTTTGATAAGGATAAACCGTTGTTTGACGGCCATATCCGTTGGAACCGCATTTTCAAGGATGCCAATCCGGATAAGTAGTAAGTTATAAGTCATAAGTCATAAGTTGTAAGTGGGGTCGCGTTTGGTGATATATCCTGATGAGACTGTGTGTTTGCCGATGCGTTATTTCGGCAACATCGGTTATTATGCCCGTATGGCGGCTTACGGGCATGCGGTTATATGTGCCGACGCACTTTTCGATAAACGGGAAAAGAGGGTGCACCGTTGCGACATTGCCGATACGCATGGGGCGGTGTCGCTTACCGTCCCGATTGCCAAGCCGCATGGCATTGCCCGCGCCCGTTGGAGCGATGTGCGATTAAGTGGTCACGGGGTGTGGTGGCATGTGCATCGTGTGACTTTGGAATCGGCCTATGGCAGGACGCCGTTCTTTGAATTCTATATCGACAGGTTTCTTCCGTTCCTATCGCCGTCGGTGATGGAATCCTATCCTACGATTGCAGCCCTTGACCTTGCCCTTGATGCCGCGATACGCGACATCCTTCTGATTGATACAGAGATAAGGATTGGGGGTGACGGCTTGGATTACGAAAAGCCCGATATGCTCCCCCCGGCAGCCATATCTCCTTATTACCAGGTGCGTGCCGACCGGCAGGGATTTATACCGAACCTCTCGGTGCTCGACCTTATATTCAATCTCGGGCCTGAATCACCATTGTATCTGCGCGATTTGATTCAGAGGTCGGAATGATTACTGATACATGATTTCTCGTTATTGTCATACCGATATATAAATGGCTCTGCATCGCATGTTGACGCAGAGCCATTCGTCATTAATTACGATTTATCGTTACTTCACTATGACACGGCGTGAGAAGTCCCTGACCACTACGATGTAAAGTCCGGGAGCGAGGTCGAGCGTAGTTTCCCCTTCGGGGAGAAGCCCGGCAAAATGCTCTGTACCGTCGTAGCCATACACGTTGGCGAAGTCTTCCGATGTGCCGTTGCTTTCCATGACGAGCTGTCCGTTCCGGCAGAATGCATCCCAAGAGTGATATTCGGCACTGTTGGCATTTTCAATCGAGGTGGTGCGGTAGTCGGTCAGGCGTATGTCGTCAATCATAGTGCGTGATGCGATATCCTGTTCCAGCTTTATCCGAAGGCTTCCGGGGCGGTTTACAGGTAGCGTATATTCCATATAACGGTTGCCTGCGCCATTGTCAATCGGCTCGATGGTTATTGCGCCTATGTTTTCCCATGTGTCGCCCATGTCGGATGATAATGATACATTCAGGGTTACGGTTTTGCTTTCCGTGCGCCACAGGCGTGCCCACAGCGACAGTGTGCCTATACCGCCCTGTTTTGATTCAAGCATGGTAAGATGGCCGGGGCGTTTGTTGTGCATGCGTGCCGCCTGGTTCCCTTCGTGGGGGAAGTTATCGGAGCCGGAACCGAAATAGGCATCGGTCGACCATGTGCATGCCGAACCAACATATGTTTTTTCGTCGTATGAACCACCCCCTTTGGGTTCGAAGTCTTCGTGGAAAGTGGGTGTGTCGGCTATGATTGTGCCGTCAACGTCGAGGTCGTCGTTAACGTATCCTTCGGCTGTCGCGGTGACCGATGTGGAGAACTTTCCTTCGGTCTGCCCTAAAAGGCGCATGTAGAATCTCTCCTCTTCAGGGAGTAGGATTACGTTGGTCGACCACGATGTTTTGTCGGTGCTGACCTGGAAGGGTGCTGAAACCGATATGGTGATGTTGCCCGGTATGTTTTCGGAATGTAAAAGGATTTCGGCTATTTCCGACGGTTCGCCTGGTATGGATGTGAATTCCAATTCGCCGTCATAAAGGAAAACTACCGACGGAATGGGGGCGGTGGTGGTCACCTCTACCGGCTTGGATGTCATTGTCGCCGAGGCCACGGTATAGGTATAGGTGGTTTCGGGTTGAAGGTTTTCTACCAAGGCTGCCTCATCCCCGGCCGGAACGCTCACGGGATAACCTGTAATCGAAGCCCCGTCGTGTATTACGTCGAGGGTATATTCTGTTGCAGGATTGTCGATGCAGCTCCAGCGGGCTGTAAATGATGATTCAGTTATGTCTGATGCCGGACCGGCCGGCAGCCCCGGCTCAGCGCGGCATGACAACGGGCATGTAACGGTAATATCCCCGGAACGCAGAACCAGCTGCCCCTCCCCTTCTGTTGCGACATCTGATTTGTAGCTTACGGTTACGGGGGCGCCGTTTTCGGCGTTTACGGCTGATGCCGTGAGCTGTGCCGGTGAAACGGAGAACCCGGTGCCGCTTACATTTACTTTTACGTCAGCTTCGAGGTTGGCTCCTGCCACATAGATAGTGCGTGAGCGGGTTATGCCGACGGAGGTAGCGCCGATGCCGATTACCGTGCCGTCGGACGGGGTGCTGATGCGAGGCTCGCTCTCGGCACCGATATACCAGGGGGTCCCGGTTTTGTCGCCCCATATATACTCGGATAGTTCGGGGTGGTCGATAAATGGGTTGCGGTTTTGCTGGTAGGCACTGATGGCTTCGTTGCGGTCGGTTTCCTTGGTGCTGACGGGATCCTGGCGGCTCCATTTAAGCAACAGGCTGACAGCCCAAGATGTGTAGGCCGGATAATCGTTTCCGGCGAGCATATCCGAATTCCATCCGGCAATCTTGTCATTGTAAGCTGCAGCCATGTAGAAATATGACCGCGCCAGGTCGCCTTTATATTCGTCGTCAGGCTCGAACACTATGTCGGAATAGCCAGGGAATGTGCTTTTGCCTTTTTTGCCGAGTGCCTTGACTTCCCCTACGGGCCGTTCGGTGGTGCCGTTTGCGCATTCGCCATATGGATAGTTGCTGCGCAGCCCGTTTACCTTGCCGTCGGTCGGGTAAAGGTGGTAGGCGTCGGCATACATCGGTGAGTTCTTATCTCCTCCGAACCAGCTTTTGGGAAAGGAGTGTTCCCTGTTTACGCAGTCGCCTATTACGGCGTAATTTCCGCAACGTGTGAAATCGGAAGGCCAGCGTTTGGTCGAATATATATCCCACAAAGAACCGTCGGCCCGCACATCGGAAGTTTTGTAAACGTTCCATAATCCGTCATACCCTACATTGGTATGAGGGCCGACAACGGCGTTGAGTGCCTGCAGGAGTTCCTTGCCTGATTTGCCTTCGCAGGAAGAGTAGAAATTCTCGGGTTCGGCTGCCTCGGCCCACAGCGCGGCAGCGGTTATAAGCAATGTGGTTATTCTATGCATGTCGTGATAGTGAAAGGTGGCTTTAACCTTTAAAATTACGCGAAATAATCGTCATAGCCCGAATTGTTAACAAATTTAACCAAATAGGGGCGTTCATCTGCCTCGTCCCGTTTGATGCCCGGTGGAATTTCACTAACTTTGCAAATGTATGGGTTGTTATATTCCCACAGGGGGAAATGTAGAACCCTGGAAAAAAACGAAATGATATGGAAACCACCCGTCAAGCAAAAATAGCGCGTCTTATTCAGAAGGAACTAAGTGAGATTCTGCGGTTGCAGACCGCCAAAACCCATGGCATCCTTGTGTCGGTATCGGCTGTGCGTGTCAGCCCCGACCTCAGTGTGGCGCGTGCCTACCTCTCTATTTTCCCGTCGGAAAAGGCTAAGGAGATTCTTGAGAACATAAACAGGAATGCCAAGACCATACGCTACGAGCTTGCACAGAAAGTGCGCTACCAGCTTCGCAAAACCCCTGAACTTGCCTTCCATCTCGATGATTCTCTTGATTACATAGAGAATATCGACAATCTTCTCAAAGAGGGGTAAACCAGGGTTCCGATTGCTTTCACCCACCTAAAGTTCCCGTTGCTTGCTTTCTTTACGGATTGCACTGCGCTACCTGCTCTCGCGCAAATCGCATGGTGCCGTCAACGTGATTTCTGCAATCTCGCTGGCGGTGATAGCCGTGGCCGCTGCGGCCATGGTCATAGTGCTGTCGGTGTTCAACGGTTTTTCACAGCTAGCAGAATCAAAATTGTCGGCTGTCGACCCTGATTTCAAGCTTACGGCAGTCGAGGGCAAAAGTATCCCGCAGGTCGGCGCATTGCTGAAGGAACTTGACGGTATCGATGGCATTGCTGCCGAGCCTGAAATCACCGAACAGGCTTTTGCTGTGTCGTCAGGCGCCCAGATGCCGGTTATGCTGATGGGTATGACCGATTCCGGGCTTCATGCCTCGGGTGTCCCGGGGATTACGATTGACGGTAACGGCGCATTCCTGGCTGACAGTTCGGCGATTCTCAGTGTCGGTGTGGCCATAGGGCTTAACCTTCGCCCGTCGGCAGGATTCCCCACGTTCACGGTTTATGAACCCCGGCGCGTGGGTAAAATCAACCCTGCCAATCCTATGGCGGCATTCCGTAGTGCGGAATTGCTGGCGCAGGGGGTGTTCCAGGTTGAGCAGGAGGAATATGACCGTGATGTGGTTATTGTGCCTTTCGATGTGGCCGCCCGCCTGTTAGGTTATGATGACGAATCCACCTCGGTATCTGTCTACCTGCATCACGGAGCCGATGCCGGGTCGGTTGAAAAAGCCCTTACAGCTATAGGGGGTGAAAAACATCTTGAGGTAAAGAACCGTTACCGTCAGCAACAGCAGGCATTCCGTATGATTGCCATTGAGAAATGGATAACTTTTGTGATGCTTGCCTTCATACTGGTCATAGCGTCGTGCAACATCATTTCCACACTCTCGATGCTCATCCTGGAAAAGGAAGATAACATGGCGATACTTACGGCCATGGGTGGAACACGCCGTTTTATAAACGGGATTTTTACAACACAGGGATGGCTTATAGTTGTGCTTGGCGGATTTGCTGGGATGGCATTCGGCACCCTTCTGGTTCTCGGCCAGCAGCATTTCGGCTGGATAAAGCTTGCCGCCGCCGATCCATCCCTGATGTCGGTCGACACTTATCCTGTAATCCTCTCCCCTGCCGACCTTCTCGCCACCGCCGCCACCCTCCTGGCTGTAGCCCTCCTCATCACCCCCGTGATTCCGCTGATACGCCGTCCGCATTAACCGTGAGGTGTTTCCTAAGTTGATGTTTGGGAAGCTATATTGGCTGTTAATTCTAATATGCGTGAATCAAGGTATAAGTTAACTGATAACCGCCTGAATATCTGACCAAGATATTCAGGCGGTTATCAGTTTTCTGCTTAAATATACGATTTCTTTCAGGCAGATGTCGGCTGGCCGTTGGCTGCTGTGTTGCGGCGCACTATGGCGTTGGCCATTTCTACTGCCACGGAGATGTGGGGGCATATGTGGTCGGCGCCTATGAGGCGGTCGATACCGGCGTGGACGAGGGTTTCACGCACGTTGTCCTTCACGCCCGAAAGCACCACGTGGATGCCGTCGCGTTGCGACGAACGTATCAGTATTTCGAGGTTATGAAGGGCGGTCGAATCGATAAACGGCACCTTGCGCATGCGCACTATGCGCACCTGGGGCTTGCTGCCGAGGGTGGTGCGCATCATTTCGTCGAATTTGGTTGCAACGCCGAAGAAGAACGGGCCGTCGATTTCGTAGACGCTTACCCCGGGGAGCACGTCGAGCACTTCGTGATGTGAGGCGTCAAGGTCGGTTCCTTCGGCCACGTCGAGCTGTTGGGAGTAGACCTTGATTTCGGTGTTCTCCATAACGCGGCGCAGGAACAGCACCATTGCAAGGAGCAGGCCGATTTCAATGGCTATGGTAAGGTCGAACACAACGGTGAGCAGGAAGGTGACTATCATCACCGAGATATCGCTCTTGGGGTTCTTCATAATTCCTACGATGGTGCGCCAGCCGCTCATGTTATATGACACCATTACGAGCACTGCGGCCAGGCAGGCCATCGGCACATAGTTTATCAGCGGCATCAGGAAAATGAATATGAGCAGCAGCACAACCGCATGCACCACGCCTGCCACAGGGGTGCGGCCGCCGTTGGTGATGTTGGTCATGGTGCGGGCGATGGCGCCGGTCACCGGGATTCCCCCGAAGAACGGCACGACGATGTTGGCCATACCCTGCCCTATAAGCTCGGTGTTGGTCGATGTTCGCGAGCCTGTAACGCCATCGGCCACGGTGGCCGAAAGCAGCGATTCTATGGCACCTAGCACGGCGATTGTGAATGCCGATGGGAGCAGGAGGTTGATGTTGTCGATAGTTATGGCGAAACTGTGAACCTCGGGGAGGTCGGTCGACATGGCGCCGAAACGGTCGCCGATTGTGGTGATGGCCAGCGAGGGGTCGAAACTGCGCAGCAGGAACACCGCCCCGGTGATTATTATGATAGCCATCAGCGCCCCCGGAAGCCTTTTGGAGATTTTGGGGGTTAGGATGATGATTGCAAGCGAGGCCAACGCCACACCTACCGTAGGCAGGTCGATTTTGTCGAGATTGCTGAAATACACGCCCCATTTCGAGATGAAATCGCCCGGGAGGTCGCGCAGACCCATGCCGAGGAAGTCATTTACCTGTGTCGACAGGATTGTCAGGGCGATACCGGCTGTGAATCCCACCACGATGGGGTAAGGGATGAACTTAATCACAGTGCCGAGTTTGAAAAGCCCCATCAGCACCAGTATAAGCCCGGCCATAAATGTGGCTACTGCAAGCCCTTCCAGCCCGAAACGTGAGATAATTCCGTAAACTATTACGATAAACGCCCCCGTAGGGCCGCCGATCTGCACAGAGTTGCCGCCGAATGCCGATACCATGAAACCACCGATAATGGCTGTTATAAGGCCGATAGTAGGGCTTACCCCCGACGCTATACCGAAGGCGATTGCCAAGGGGAGGGCAACGATACCTACAACCACGCCGGCAATCAGGTCGGCCTGGAATTTCTTTCCGTTGTAATGGCGCATAGCCGACCATAATTTGGGTCGGAAATCCACCGTTCCGCTAAAATTCATAATATAAAACCTTGATTTTTTTATCCTTGTCGTAATACAGGGTGCTTATACCGTGGCTCTTACAGGTTGATAAGCTCGTAGAAATGTGATTTATAGAGTCTGTGCAAGTGACCTGCAAACATCAGGCGTGAGTTGGCGACAAGCTCCGATTTCGTCTGCAAAGTTACAAAAAAATGTTAACACGACAATCCGTATCCGCGTGCCGTAGGCGCGATGAAACTTTCTGCATCGGTGAGCAGGTTGGTTTTTGGTGCATTTTTGGAGATGAGGACTCTTTATATAGGTGGTTTTATGAAAGTTGATTCGGTGATGAACGGAATTAACAGCTTTTTTTGCGCTGTATTCAAAAAAAATGCTTAACTTTGTGCGCTCCAAAAACGAAGGAGCCTTTCGGGGTGTAGCACAGTTGGCAGCGCGCCACGTTCGGGACGTGGAGGTCGGAAGTTCGAGTCTTCTCACCCCGACTGCCAAAAAAGAGGTACGGATTTAATCCATACCTCTTTTTTTCATGCCGTATAGCGGAGATGTAGGGTGTATGATATGCCCCGGCCTGCCGGCCTGTGCAGTTGTTCAGAACTGTGCCGGTGATGTGACCGTCCCACCGCCGTTATATGAAGGGTCGAACAGCGTGTTAAGCACATGGGCTAGCCGGAGGCCGCCTTTAAGTAGCTGCTCTTCGATTACGGGCGTCCAATGGGCTACGTCGTTATATGACACATGCTTGCCCGACGGGAAAAAGTTGTAAACTTCCTCCGCCAGTTTCACGCTCTGTGTGGCCCAGTCGTCGATATTGCCTGATATTATTATTTTTTCCCCGACAGGCGTGGTGCGGTCAATCTGCTGTTGCCATTCGGTGTAACTCCATTTGTGAGCCGATTCCGTAAGGGCGTTATCCCATATGGAATGCAGGTTTGTGTCACGGCCGAAATATTTGAGTTTCACCGTGTTGCCCCCATAATCTGTGGCATGCCCCATATGCAGTGGCTGGTGGATGTCGGCAAGTATGTGACATAGCATCTTGAGAGCCAATGATTTTTCCTCCTGGTTTTTCGACTGGTCTGACAAAATGCCGATGCTGTAGCGCAGTGCCGTGATTGCGTCGCCGTCGGGAGCCTGTTTTCGGGTTTCATAGGTTTTGCCTGCGTCGACGTTGTTGTAATGCCATGTCTTGGTATAGGCATATTCGGGTGTATGGCTCGCATTGTCGAGCCAGTTGCTCCAGTACACCAGGCTTCTGCCATCTAAAAGAGAGTCGACCGTTGCTGCCGCTGCGGGTGTGAGATGCTTTTCGGCAATATACGCTGTAACGTCGTGCCCTTTCTGTCCCCATGCCATCGCCGAAATGGCAACCGTCATCCCTGTCAAGGCACATGCCGCTCGTTTCAAGCCCTTCAACAGGCATCCTTCTTTGTTACTCATAATATTATAGTTCAAGCGAAGATTATTGTATTTTAAACGAAGTCGATATGACTGCGACTTTTTATTTGCTTTATGGGCAAAGGTAGGGAATTTTTACCGTTAAAAATTTGCGCAGTGCCAAAAATCTTTCGTACCTTTGTGACCGCATTAAGGCAGCCGTTCGGTTGCCATTGCCATCAACCACGATTGGAAAGATGCCGGAGTGGTCGATCGGGACGGTCTCGAAAACCGTTGTACCCTTACGGGTACCCAGGGTTCGAATCCCTGTCTTTCCGCAGCGCAGGCCATAAAGAAGGCCGTGTAAATTTAAAACCTCAGACTATAGGATAGTTCTGAGGTTTTTCATACCCTTTCGTAAGATTTCAGTCTGCTGTTTGTCAATCAGGAGCAAGATTGGGGTTTGCCGGGGTCTGTTGCCATGCGCGGGTAGTTGTCAGAGAAGGTTGGAGCGCTCAGTTATTTCGGCATCGTTCATGGTGTAGGTGTCAAGGCTGCTTTCCTTCGCCTGGATGCAGATGTAGGTCATCGGTTCGGCCGAGGTGCATTTGAGGTTGCGGTCGCAGTGTGTCGACACCCTGATTACGGAACCTTCCCCGATTTCGAAAACTTCGTCGTCTACTTGGAATCTGCCTGCGCCGGAAAGAATGATATAGTTTTCCTCGTTCTTTTTGTGGGAGTGAAAAAACGGTACCGATGCATCTGTGGGCAGAGTCCCGAAGGATATTTCGCATGAGGTAGCGCCGGTGGCATCCTTTATGAATTGTTTGCCCTCGAAGTTATGGATTTTACCAACGGTTGCGTGTGCGAATTTTTCCCCTCTGTGAAGATGTTTTGCTTCGTTCATAATTGATGGTCTATTTGTTATAGTTGATTTTGTTGACTAACTTTGCCGTTGTAACCGGCTTTCTTTTTGATAGCGCAAAATTAAACTAAAATAATCTGTAAAACAAGAACTTACGTTGAAGTAAGGTGCTTACTTCCCGGTAACTGTTTTTGAAAATGAACTCATTGCCCCTTAAAGAAAATTTGAAAAAATACACATGTACCGACTCATGCCCGGTAAGGAATGTCATCGCGCGTTTCTCTGGCAAGTGGTCGATACTGATTCTGTGTGTTTTGGCTGAGAACGAAGCAACCCGGTTCAATGCAATCGGAAAAGCCATCCCGGACATTTCCCCGAAGGTGTTGGCCGAGACATTGAAAAACCTGGAGGCTGACGGTTTTGTAAACCGTCGTATGTATGCTGAAATCCCGCCAAGGGTGGAATATTCACTCTCTCCTCTCGGTCACAGCCTAATGCCTCACATAACCTCGCTGATAAACTGGACATTGGAAAATTTCGATACCATTACAGGCAACAGGCGTAAGAGGCATGAAGGCTGATGCCTGACTCATTGTTTTTATATGCCGTATCGGATTTCAATATGCGACAGTAATAAGGATGCGCCGTCCTGACGGCACATTACATCGCTTTATCTTTGGTCAATGAACCGGCGTTTTGTCAAAAGTCTGACTTTTGACAAAACGCCGGTTCCCATTTGGTGCAATTTGCAAGCCTCTGCTATGAATAGGCATCGACAAAAACGCCGTGGCATAAAAAGTGTGATTAATCAAGGGTGTTGAATAATAAATATATTGACATTACATGCTTATGCGTTATGCTTTTTCAATAATCAGCCTATTTGCAGCATGTATGTTAATTGGCATAATGACATAAATTTACCTTAAATCTTATCTTGTTGCTATTCTGATACTCTAAAATTGAGGTGTAATAAAGATATAATCCTTAAATTAGCATACTTTAACATGTATAAATGGAGGATATTGTAGACTATATTTTACATTTGTGAACAAATCAAAAATCATTCACAATAATCCTAATATTTTGCAGATGAAAAAATTTTTTACGAATCTCCTTTCCTGCTGCCTGGTGGCAACTTCCTTAGGATTCGCGCATTTTGCAGAGGCTGCGCCGTTTGAATTAGAGTATAATTTCGACGATGATGCCGGGTTTCCTCAGGGGGTTGATCTGCCTGAAGGCTGGGCTGAATCAGGCAATACCGGTTTTTTGCGTCGTACAGCCGATTATTTCGGTTTCTATGCCAAATCGGGTGATTATGTGCTTGGAAAGAGTGGTGCCGCTCCCGGCGATGTGTTGTTCACCCCCATGATGAAACTCAAAGGAGGGGAGCCATGCACGATTAGTTTCAATTATATTGCTCCCGACGGCGGCCTGTATGTATATTCCTATGGTCTTGATGTCAAGGCTGGCAGCGCGCAGAATGTCGAGGCGCAAACCATAACTGTTGGCTCTGTGGAACGTGAGGGTTATCCTGAATGGAAAGAATTCAGTTTCACATTCACACCTGATGCCGACGGGGAATATTGCTTCTCTATCACGGTTACCACTTATCTGCCCACTGGCAGTGGCAAGGGGATTGCTTTCGATGATATATTCATAAATGGGGAAGAACCCGATGAGGGTGGCTCTCCTGTTGAACCCTCGGAGCCGGTGGATGGGGTGGATTTCGAAATGGAGTTCACTTTTGACGAAGATGCCGACTATCCCGGAGGGGCAACATTCCCGGAAGGTTGGGGTAACGACGGCGGCATGTTCCAGCGTGCCTTGGCATCTGATTTCGGCCTGGTGGCCAATTCGGGCGATTATGTTCTCGGCAAAGCCAGTGTGAGTCCGGAGGTTGTGCTCTACACCCCGATGGTGAACCTCGTTGGTGGTGCAAAATGCACCCTTGAGCTGGATTTCATAGCGCCGGCATCGCTTTATGTGCGCAGCAATGGATTCGAGGTGAAAGCCGGTAATTCACAAAATGTTTCTGACCATACCTATAAATGTGGTTCGGTTAGCGCCGACTCTCATAACGATTGGGAAAAACATGTGTTTGAGTTCACACCTGATGCCGACGGGGAATATTGTTTTTCAATCACTTTCACCAACGGGCCGGTAGGCCCCAGCGGGGAAGCCGTGGCGTTTGACGATGTGTTCATCACCGGCAAGCATCCGAAATCGGATACCCCGGCCCCGTTAGAACCAAATGCCGACAACCTTGCCGACTGTATGGATCTTCCTTATATAGAGACGTTCTCTGACCCCACACATTATGATGGTACCTCACAGCTGCCTATAGGATGGCATTCTACCGGCACTACCGTATGGGTTACAGCCAATATCAGAAACGACCTGCCTGCAATAGAGGGCGACTATTACATGGTGACTCCCAGAAGTGAGTATGAACGTGATGCGAAAGCTTACACTCCGTTCTTCAATCTCGAAGCTGGAACCGAATACACAATATCCTTCTATACCATGATAGAAGGGGGCTGGGATGATGACGGGGATTTGCATCTGCCCACCCTGGAATTCAGTGTCGGTACTGAGCAGGATTACGAATTCCACCGCACGTTGCTTTCCTTTGACAACCAGCATACATCGTGGGTTAAACGTGAAACTGCATTCAAGCCCGAAATCTCAGGCCCTTATTGCTTTGCATTTGCCCTGTCGGGAGAAGCCAACACCGGCATGGCTGCTATTGAGTACCTGCAAATCACGGCACCCGGCTTGCAGGCACGTGTCGAACCAGGCTTTGCCCCGATTGGTATTTTCGACCTTTATACCAGTAACATGCTTGCTTTCGAAGGGAAACCCGTAAAATTCGCCAATACAAGCCGTTATGCCGATTCTTATGCATGGAGCCTTACCTTTGATGGCGAAGAGGTGGCGGCAACAACCGAGTCTAATCCTTCGTTCGTGTTCGATACTTCCGGTGAATACAAGCTCTCACTGTCCGCAACCAACTCACGTGGCACACGCTCTACCACCAAGACATTCGAGGTAATCGTGGTAAGCGATGACGATTCCGACCCCGGTCTGGCTGTAAGCCTCCTGAATGAACGCAGCGACATGATTGCCGACCGTGGCAATATCCCATGCTTTGATACGGCTCCCGATGCCGATTTCATAACAGGCTACAATCACTATTACCATAAATTGGCCCAGCTGTTCAGTTTCCCTGCCGGCACGGAGACATGGGTAAGCCAGGTTTCATTCTGGGTTACCGACAGGTATTACCGCAATGCGGCGGTAACATATGGCGATGACCGCGACAAACCGTTTTCAATCGTGTTATACGGGGCTAAAGAGGATGGCAGCCTTGACCCTGAAACGGTATTCGGACGATTCGACACAACGATAGGGGAGGCAATGGGTAAAATCGGGCTGGGTTCTATTTCGGGCGACCCGCGTTTTGTAAATTTCCCCAAGCCTGTTAAGACCACCGGCCCGGTGTTTGTGGCAATGGAATTCGATGCTTCCATGACTATTGATGCTGAAGACCCCAACTTAGGGCGCTCATATATCTCCACCTCCTGCATAAAGTTCGGCCACGGGCAGGGTAACCTCCATGTGCAACCGTTTGCCGTTCCTGAGGGGTGCATCGTACCCACCGACGGGAGCTGGTGCAAACTTGGAGACCTCGACAGTTCCAAAGCCGCCTACGGGGCCAATTGGCAGCTGTGGTTATCCACACGCGACCCGCAAGAGAGCGGCCTGACCGCCGTGAATCCCGATGGCGACACCGTGTTTGCCGTGTGTCTTGACAATGCAGGGAATATCGTGGTAAGCGGCACATCCGAAGGTGAGACAGTGACCGTTCACAACGTGGCAGGTGTGCTGGTCGCTTCTGCAATCGCCGCTGATAACAGCACAACGGTTCGGGCATCGCATCTCGGCAGCGGTATATATATTGTAAAAGCTGCCGCCGGTTCGGTGAAAATTGCTAAATAAGTCTCAAACTCACATCTAATACCCACCGCAAAGACGCATCAGTCGGACATAAGGCTTCCGGGCTGTTGCGTCTTTGCCTTACTTTAAGCTTATGAATAGATTTGCAAATCAGATAATCGGTGCCATAATGGTGTTGGCGCCCGCAACATATGCCGATGCAGTGTGTGCCTATCCGGGTTCTGTCAAGGTGTCGCAGCCCGACGGAACCATTGTGCAGGTGCGCGTCCATGGCGATGAAAATATCAACTGGGTCACAAGTCCCGACGGATATACCCTGATGTATGATGGGAAAGGCTTCCTTACCTATGCCGGTGAAGAATCAGGCGTGTTATCACCATCCGGCCTCCGCTACCGAGACGGGAACAGTGCTCAGGCTGCCGCTATGGGGTTTAAGCCCGGAATGCCGCCAATCGGATATTTGAAGAAAAGGGCAAAGAAGGGGAATCCACCGCAGGAATCCTCGCCTGCAAGAGTCCGTACACAGATTGACGGGACTTTCCCGTCTAAGGGGAAACGCAAGCTGTTGATGTTGCTTGTCAACTACAAAAATACCACGCCGGTATTCACACAGCAGGATTTCGATGATTATATGAATGCCGAAGGCTTTGCCGGAATAGGTAGCTTCCGCGATTACTATCTTGAAAATTCCTACGGGCAGCTTGACATAAACACCACGGTAACACGGTGGATAACGTTACCAAACGAAAAGGACTATTATGGCTCCGACGGGGCGTTGGCACTTATTGCCGATGCCCTGCATCTCGTTGCCGATGAAATCGATTTCCGGGATTTCGACAACGATGGCGACGGGATTCTCGACGGGTTGGCGGTCATTCACCAAGGCGCCGGTCGTGAAGCCACGGGCGCGCCTAACGATATCTGGTCGCATTCGAGCACAATCTACGGCATGGAGTTCGGCGGGGTGCAGATTCGGCGCTACACAATCCAGCCGGAGCTGCTTGGCAACGCCGGGACGAGAATGTCGACCATAGGGGTTATGTGTCATGAATTCGGGCATAATCTTGGTGCCCCGGATTTCTATGATACCGACTATGAGTTAAGCGGAGGTGAATTTCCAGGCACCGGCGTGTGGGACCTCATGGCTTCCGGTGCATGGAACGGCGATATGGGCGACCGTCCTGCCGGCACGAACATGTGGCAGAAAATACAGCTTGGGTGGGTCACCCCGGAAGTACTCGACGGGGATAGGTCGGTCAAGGCTATGAAAGGGGCCACCTTCGTCCCCGAGGCGTATAGGTTCGACTGTACGGTTCCGGGGGAGTACTTCATTTTGGAGAACCGGCAGCGTGAGGGCCATTTCGACAGCGCACTACCTGGTGAAGGGTTGCTCATACATCATATCGATGAATCTATTGTGGATAATGGTTTGGTCAGCAATACGGTTAATGCCACATTCCCGCAGGGGGTATATACCGTTTGCGCCGGTTCGATGCAGGATCCGGACACCGATGCCTATACTTACGGGGCTGTCAGCTCCGACATATGTCCGTTTCCCGGAGCTATGGGGGTGACGCAGTTCTCCGACCGCACCAAACCATCGACAAAATCCATATCCGGGCGTTACACTTACAAAGGTCTTGGGAATATCGTGCAGAACGATGACGGCACTGTAGGTTTTGACTTTTTCTGCGATGAGGAACCTGCAGCCCCACGCAATCTGTCAGCAGTGTCACGCCGCGGGGCCATAACACTTTCATGGGATGTTCCCGAAGGTCAGCAATCCCCGGTTTGTTACAATCTGTCGAGAAACGGGGTGCTTATCGGGCAGGTCGAAACATGCCGGTATACCGATACCGCAACCGGCGGACAAACCTTCCTGGAGTACACGGTTGATGCCGAATATCCCGACGGGCTTATATCGCCCTATGAGTCACTGGCCATACGCATCCCGGCCAACCGCGTTGCCTCTATGGAGGCTTCTGTGAGTGACGGATGCAATGTGGATTTGTCGTGGGAACTGGATGACCGGCTGACACGGATGCAGGGCGATAACGAGAATTTCGAGATGGTATCGCTCCCTGTCAAGTCGCTTGACTATGCGCATCGTTTCCGTGCTGAAGACCTGGCGGTGTATCGTGGTTACAAGATACGTCGAATCGCCTTCTATCCATGCCAATCGCAAAAAGAGCTTCAAAGCACATTACGGATATGGGAGTCGGAACCCGGCGCAGCGGAACCCGGCGCGATAGTGTCGGAACGGCAGCTCAAGGAATTCGGCAATTCCATATGGAACAACGTTACTCTCACGAAGCAGGTTGAAATCACCGGCGACAAAGACCTGTGGATAGGGGTGCACTACGAATCATCGGTCAACAACATTACCCTTCTTACCGACAAAGGCCCGGTTGTCGACGGGTTTGGCAATCTGCTTGACATTGAAGGTGGCGGATGGGGCACTGACATGCGTGTAACCGGCAATATCTTTGGTTATGCCACCTTGCAGAAACCTGCCGTTGCTGTGGATGGGGCAGTGGTAGTTCCTGAGGGTGATGCCGATACGGAAATCGACATGTACTACCCTTATGCATTCGCGATTTACCGCGACGGGAAGCTGATAGGCACTACTGCAGGCGATTCGTTCACCGACACTATGGTGCCTGAAGGGGAACACGTGTATTCCGTGTCTGGGCTGTTTAAAGGAGGTAGCGAATCCAGCTGGCTGGAGGATAGAGTGGTCATAGAATCATCCGGCATAGTCTCAGCCGAATCCTGTTCACCTGCCATATGGGTTGAGGAGAAGACTCTCCATATATCAGGGTATAACGGTCGGTTGAGAATTACGTCTGTCGACGGGGTTACACTCTTTTCAGGGAACTGCCTTTCAGATTATGCGATACAGCTACCGGCCGGTATCTATATCGTGTCTACAAATGGGGGTGTTGCGAAAACTATTGTGCGCTGATTCCCCTTTCCCGCAGGGTGTGTGAACCATTCTGACAGCACCCTCGCCATACTTGAGAAAGCCAAGGCGGTGTGCCAAAATATTGAATTTTGACACACCGCCTTGCAGGTTATACCTCCCCGGTGTCGAGCAGTCGGAATGTAAGCCTGTGGTGTGGTGTGGGGCCGTGGGCGGCAATGGCTGCACGGTGGGCTTTTGTAGGGTAGCCTTTGTTAATCTCCCATTGATAGGGCGGGAAATCGGCAGCGAGCTGTCGCATAAACTCGTCGCGGTGGGTTTTGGCGAGGATTGATGCTGCGGCGATGTTGCCGAACCGACCGTCACCCTTGACAAATGTCTGCCAGGGGAGGTCGCGATAGGGTTTGAAGCGGTTACCGTCGATAATTACATTGCGTGGACGCACCTTCAGGGCGTCGAGAGCCCGGTGCATTGCCTCGATTGATGCGTTAAGGATATTTATTTGGTCGATTTCCCCCGGTGTGCAGCTGGCTACCGCCCAGGCCAGGGCTTCGCGTTCGATAATGGGGCGCAGGGCTTCACGCTTCTTTTCGGTGAGCTGTTTTGAGTCGTTGAGCCATGGATGGTGGAAATCGTCGGGAAGGATTACTGCGGCGGCGAACACGGGGCCGGCCAGGCATCCCCGTCCGGCTTCGTCACATCCGGCTTCGAGGGTGCCGGGCTGGTAACAGTTTGGTAGCATGTCAGGTTATGGTAGCTTGCGTTATCTACAGGTCTTTTCGGAACGAGCGGCGGCGGCGGTGCTGGCGGGTTTCGAAGTAGTTCCACTGGTCCTGCACTTTCGAATTATCTTCAAGCTCGGGGTTTGATTCGGCATGGGTGAAGCCGTATTTGTTGTAATAGGGTATAAGGTCGGCGAAGAGCAGTGCATTTATCCCCTTGTTCTGATATTCCGGCTTTACGGCTATCAGGAGCAGGTCGACAGTGTTGTCGGGCTTGCCCCACAGGGCTTTCAGCAGGTGCATCCATCCGAACGGGAACAGGCGTCCGCGGCTTTTTTGCAGTGCTTTCGAGAACGACTGTATGGAGATGCCTATGGCCACCAGCTTGTCGTCGGCATCGGTCACCACGGTCACAAGGTCGAGGTTGATGATGCCGAGATACATTTTTATGTAATATTGAATCTGCCTGGGTGTCAGGGGGGAATAGCCGTAAAGTTGGTCGTAGGCTTCGTTTATCAGTTCGAAGAGCGCCACACCGTATTCCTCTTTGATTTTTTTTCGAGAAGTGTATTTCTTGATTTTAAGGTTGTTACGTTTCTGTACGAGTTCGGCTATACGTTTGTGCTTTTCGGGAACCGAGTCGGGCACGGTGATACGGAATTCCACCCAGTCGGTCTCCTTTTCGAAGCCCATACGCTCCATGTGGCGGGGATAGTAGGGATAATTGTAGATTGTGGCCATTGTGCCCAGCTCTTCATATCCTTCGATGAGCATCCCTTCGTGATCCATGTCGGTGAACCCCATCGGGCCTACAATAGAGGTCATCCCTTTGGAACGCCCCCAGTCGCTGACGGCTTTGAACAGGGCGTCGACAACCTCGTCATCGTCGATAAAGTCCACGAATCCGAAACGCAGGCTTTTCTGCCCCGACCGTTCGTTGACCAGCCTGTTGATTATGCCTGTGATGCGCCCTACGGGCTTGCCGTCGCGGAAAGCCATGAAGCTTTGGGCTTCGCAGAACTCGAACGCCGGGTTTATTGCAGGAGAGAGGGTGTTTGTGTCATCGGTGACGAGCGGCGGGACGAACCACTGGTTGCCGTCGTAAAGGTCGATTCCGAATTGCACATATTTTTTCAGCTCCCGGCCTTCGGGGGCTATTTTTCTAATCTCTATTGTTGACATTGCAGATTGTGTCGGTGACGTCGATATGACTTACTTGTTATCTTTGATTTAGAGATTGTCTAAAAATCTTTTGGAAAAATTTTTAGACAATCTCTTAGCGTAATCAGGCGTTAGGTGTGTGCCATGTTTATAGCACCGGGTCTTTGATGCTGAACCATGCAAGCACGGCAATCATCACTATCAGGAAGGTTATGATTACCACATACAGGCGTTTGTTTGTGCCACCTGACAGTGCCATCCTCAGGTCGGGAATATCGCGGAAGCGGCGGCGTGGATCGGGTGCAGTGCATTTCTCGACAACGCGGTGCAGCCTCGGGCTGCGGTCGCCGGTGGCCGACAGTACCTCGCCGAGCACTTTGCCGAAATTGTAGATATCCTCCGAGGCATCAGCCGGGGTGAGGTGTTCGCGTTGGTCGAAACCTACGTCGATTACCTTAAGGTTCCGTATGTTTTCGGTGAATATGACCGTTTCGGGGCGTATGGGGTGGTGCACTATATGGTTCGTCTGTATATAGCTTATGGCATCGACAAGCCGTGTAACGATTTTTTCCTGTATATCGGCATCGACCGCCCCTTTGTCGAGGAGTTTTCGCAGGGAATCCCCGTAGACGTCGTCGGTGATGATACACATGCCAAGCCCGGGCACCTCTTCGAAATCGTTGATCATTATGATGTTGGGGTGTGCCAGGTTATACCGCACGTCGAATTCCTTTTCAATCATCTCACGATATTTGGGCTTGTCGCGCAGTTCAGGCCGCAGGGTTTTAAGCATCACCCATTTGCCATGTTTTTTTGCGGTGTAGACCTCATAAAAATCCTCATCCCATTCGGGAAGGTGTTCGATTTCGGTCCATTTGGATTGTTCGTTGCTCATGTGGTGGCGTGGGTTTATCGGGGTTGTGAAATCATGAACATTTGTTCGCGGCTGTTGTCGAAATAAAGTATATGTTGCCGGTCACTTCCGGGAAACACTACCTTTATGGCGTCGACATCTCCGACCTTTGTACGGTCGACTATGCGTTCTATGCCAAGCACATTGGTCAATAACCGCTCCATATCGGCTTTCGATATTACGAAGAACGGCGATGTGGCCATAGTGCCGCGCCCGCTTTCCAGAATGGCTGTGGCTATAAGGTCGCTTCTTATCCCGAAGTGCAGAATGTCGGCTTTGGAATACGCTTTCCCGCTCATACGGTCGGCTGCTGCCAGCGCCAGTACATTCAGCTCCAGCGATACGGGATTCAGTTCCAATGCCTTCTTGCAAAGTTGCGAGGCCCGTTCGTAGTTGCCGGAATCATATGCCTGGCCGATTTCATCGAATGACTCGGTGGGATTATAACCGGCTGTAAAAGAATAACCGAAATATATGGTTGCCAGTTCGGTCGGCGTAAGCGTGGTGTCGGCTTGTTCAAAGCGGTTAAGAAGCTCACGGAACCTGTCAGGATGCATTTTCACATCCACCTCGACGGCTTTCAAGTCGAGGGCATGGATTGAAAAGGCGGCTGTGGCAGCCAGCAGGAGCATCGTTACTTTGGCAAGCATGGTGGCGAAAAGTTTGTAAGGGGGCGTTTATTGCGGGAGCTGCAGCCCTGCGGCTTTGAGGATTTTGCGTGGGATTTCAGTATTGTCCTGCAAGGGGGTGAACAGCATGCAGTCGGCACCTATGGCATAAACAGGCACGGGGGAGCCGGTGTGGTGCGTGGTGGTCCATCCGAATCCGGATTTGTAGTTGAGGATGTCAAACACCCGCACAACAAACTGGTTGTAGGATGAATAAAGTGTTTTTTCCTCGCCTACGTCATTATGTTTTTCGAAAATTTCGGTAAACATGTTTTTGATGCTCTCCTCCTCGTCGGGATTAAGCCTTACGGTTGACCAGAATCCGAGTTTGTCGCGGAGCACCAGCTCCATCTCCGTCCATGAAAAGGGTTCTTTATTTTCGAATTTCGTTTTGCAGAACTCGTTGAACAGCTCTTTTGATATTTTTTGTGCGGCGGCGTGCTGGGGCTGCACACTGTAGCCTGTGGCGGCGCAACCTACCGACATCCCTCCTGTCTCATGGTCGGCGGTTACCACAATCAGGGTTTCGTCGGGATGTTGCAGATAGAATTCATAGGCGATGCGGATGGATTCGTCGAGGCTGATTACCTCGCGTAAGGATGTGCCTCCGTCGTTGCCATGGCCTGCATGGTCGATTTCGCCGCCTTCAACCATCATGAAGAATTTGTCGGGCGACACACGCATCAGGTGGTCGAGCCCGGCACGGGTGAGCTGCGGCAGTGTCAATGCCCCGGCGATTGAGTCGATGGCATAACCTATAGAGTTGTTCCGTTCGTTGTGGAACGGGCTGAGTACCAGGATGCGTTCTGCCGTTGTGTCGATATCGTTAAGCCCGTAGCTTATGCTGACGTTGTTTTCTGCAAAATAATCGAGCAATCCGGTGTCATTGCCCTTTTTATCCTTTGTTCCACGCAGGGCGGCACCTGCGGCGAAATGGTAGCCCGATTCGGCCAGGAACCGCCCGGTGTCGTAAAACTGGCTACGGTTTGCCACATGGGTGTAAAATGCCCCGGGGGTTGCATCGTCGATGGCCACGGATGTTACAAGCCCCACCCCGTAGCCTTCATCGAACAGCACTTTGGCAATCGAAGTGACCGCGGTGGTGTCGGGGCTCATCCCCAGCATGCTGTTTTTTGTTTTTACTCCGGTGGCAAGTGCTGTGCCTGCCGCCGCCGAATCGGTAACATCGGAGTTTGCCGAATGTGTAGTTGCCATGGAAGCGACGGGGAAGGTGGTCATAACCAAAGGCTTCTCATTTTTCAGCACGTTTTTGTTATACAGCTGTGCGTTCGTTACCTCGGGTATGCCCATGCCGTCGCCTATGAAATAGAATATATATTTTGGCGTATCGGCCACGGCAGCCAGTGATGCGGCTAACGCTCCGGTTACCAACAGGGGGCGGATTTTGGCGGAAAGTTTCATTGCAAGCATTGTTTTCATGTTGTCTGGATGTTGATATTGTCTACTTGTTTGGTTATTTGATGTTCATTGAAAGCATGGGGTCGATGAAACGACGGTCGTTGCTAAGACGTGGGATTTTGCGTTGGCCTCCGAGTTTGCCTGTCGATGCAAGCCATCGGTCGAAAAGTCCCGGTGCGGCGGTTTCAACCGATAGCCTGTCCAGGAATATGCCGCCTGTCCGTTTGGCCTGGTAATCGGAGTTCTCCTGTTGGAGCGCCTGGTCAAGTATTTGCTCGAACTGCTGCATATCTTCCGGGGGGATGGCGAATTCTACCAGCCATTGGTGGCGTCCGCGTGTGTGGTCGCCGGCATACACCGGCGCGGCGGTGTAGTTGAGCACTTCCGCCCCGGTGGCGGAGCAAGCCTTGGCCAGTGCGGCGTCGGTGTTATGCACCATTACCTCTTCGCCGAAGGCATTGATGAAATGTTTTGTTCGTCCGGCTATGGTTATTTCCAACGGGTCTGTAGATTCGATTCTCACAGTGTCGCCCAGCGGGTAACGCCAGAGCCCGTTGCTCGAGGTTATAACGAGGGCATAAACCTCGCCTGTTTTCACTTCCCAGGAGGGGACGGGGGCGGATGAGGGGTTGGCAGCCGGTATGAACTCGTAGAACACGTCGGTGTTCATCAGCAGGCGCATGTTTTTAGAACCCGGACGCGCCTGCACACCGAAGAATCCTTCACTGGCGTTATAGTTCTCCCAGTAATTCATTCTGCCGGGAGCCGTTATGCGGTCATATTGGCTGCGGTAGGGGCTGAAGGATATCCCGCCATGGAAAAACACCTCGAGATTTGGCCATACGTCGTGTATGGTGTTTGCCCCGGCTTGTTCAATTACCTGTTTCAGCACTGTCAGGAACCATGACGGCACTCCCGATATGGAACGGACGTCGGCTTTCAGCGAAGCTTCCACCAAGGCGGGGAGTTTACGCTGCCAGTCCTCCATAAGTGCCACATGTTTTGAGGGTATTCTGAAAAGGTTGACCAATGGGTTTATGCGGTCGATAAGTGTTGCCGACAAATCCCCGACCTTAACCCTTTTGCGCAGTTGCAACTCATTGGCGAAGCTGCCCCCAAGGATGAAGTTCTTCCCCCCGAAAACATGGCTGTGGGGGGCATGGTGCAGGTAGGAGGCCAGTGAGAATGCCGCGCCTCGGTAGTGGCCCCGGCTGAGGCAGCGCCCGGTTATAGGGATGAATTTGCTTTTGCCGTCGGATGTGCCTGATGATTGGGCGAACCTGTGTACGGCACCCGGCCATAGCACATCACGCGCCCCTTCCATCATTTTCATGACATCCTGGCGGATAGAGGAATATTCCCCTGGCGGGACTTTGGCGGCAAATTCCTCGTAATCCCGGATTTTACCGAACCCGAACCGTTGGCCGATGACTGTTGTGCGTGCGGATGCGACAAAATTGCAGAGCAGACCACGCTGCCCCGCTTCGAGATGCTCCTCTGCCTTTAGTTCGGCTTCATACACCCTCTCGAAATATGGCCGGGAAATCCCCGTAAAGTCAATCATCCGCCCGGATTAAATGCAAATCATCTACAAAATTACGAAAAATTCCCCAAGCATCACCCTGTCAGGATGAAAACTTGTCTCCATGGCGGGGATATTCGCTTCTTTGGGGCGAACTGTTATGATGTCAGTGGTGTTTATGTTTTGATATGAGACCCGAACGCCTGTTTCTGCCGTTTTTGTTCATACTGGCCGTGGCTTTGACCAGTGGATGTAGCCTTATTTACGACTACAATGATTGCCCCACGGAGTCGGTAGGGGCGTTCTTGGTCGATAGTGATTGGCTGTATGCGCCTGATGCCGACCCGGAAGGGATGGCATATGTGTTTTTCCCGGCTGAGGGTGAGGAGTGGCGATTCGATTTCCCTGGCCGCACAGGTGGCGAGGTGAAGTTGCCTGACGGTGAATATTCGGTAATGGCGTTTAATGATGATACATCAGGGGTGTTGTTCGGACGCAAAGGCGATTATGATGAGTTCGCGTTTTATTGTCGCAAAGGTGGGCTTTACGACGGGCTTGGCGGTACTATCGACAGGCCGTTGGGACCGGACGTTACAGGGCAGGGTGAAAGCGTTGAAATCTGTCCCGACATGTTGTGGTGCGGCTCATGCAGCAGTTGCGATCTGCGACCGGACGGGGTCGATGTGACACGTACTGCCGGTGCCTCTACCGACCATAGCGACAAACGGTTGCTTGTTATGTATCCGCGACGCATCGTGGCGGAATACAGCTTTATAGTCGGCGATGTTTCCAATCTGGGCGGTGTGGCGCATGTTTGTGCATCCATGAGCGGGATGGCTTCATATTTGCGGCCGTCGGATATGTTTCGTGGCAGTGCTGTCACTTTGCCGGTGAAGGCCGTTGCCGACGGTAAAAGCACCATAAGCGGAAATTTTTTAACTTACGGGCTCCCTTCCGAAGGGGATGCGCCAAATATATTGTCGCTTTACATTTGGCTTGCCGACGGGCAAAAACTATGCTATACTTTCGATGTCACAGGTCAGGCACGTGGTGCTTCCGACCCGCTTCATGTGGCCATACGTATTTCCGGGCTGGACTTACCTGAATCGGGGCCGCCGACCGGCGGGGGATTTGACGTAAGTGTGGAAGGATGGATCACGACGGTAATAAATATCAAATCCTAGAAACATCCTGCCTTATAAGGTGTTTATTAATTAACGATAATACTATTTGAATTATGAAAAACAACGTGGTTTACCTATCCGCTATAGCTTTAGGGTTGTTTGCAGCTTCGTGTTCCGATAAGAATCAACCCATGCCCGAACCGGTTAACGAATCGGGAGCTGTCAGTTTCAGGGCCGCTGTGCCGAAAGCTCCGCGCTCTGCGTCGACAACGACTTCTACCATAAAGGAGTTCATAGTATATGCCTACACAGGGGGCAAACCTTATATGCAGGATGTGCATGTGACCCGCAACGGGTCATCGTGGGTTTACAGCCCTGTAATGTACTGGCCCAATACGCCGGTTAACTTTTATGCATTCAGTCCTAACATAACCAATGTGCCGGCCACAGCGCAACCTGAGCTTGGCAGCATACCTGGCTATAAGAACAACGGTACTACCGACCTGTTATATGCCGTAAATATGGGTGAGGTTGCCAAGGCGACCCCTGTGAGCATGAATTTCCGTCATGCGCTTTCGCGTGTGACCATTATGTTGAGCAGTTCGAATTCTAAAATCGGGGTTCGTGTCAGCTATGTGAAGTTGCATAACGTCTATCTGCAAGGCACATTCAACTTCCCGCAGGCAACCACCTCTCCCGACTTCCCCGACAACGTCGGCAATTGGGACAACCTGAAGATGAGCAACGACATGATGGTGTTTGCCGTAATAGGCGATGAGGATATTTTCGACCTTACACCGACTCCTGTCGATATAACGGATAACAATCTTGGGATAAGCTATTTCCTGCCGCAGCCGCTTACACAGCTCGATTTTGACGGTACTGCCTATTCTGGTAACGGGATAGAGGTAGACTGCGAGATTTATGATACAGCTACCGGGGCCAAGATATGGCCTAACGCTGCTACACCGCCCGCACAGCTTGTGCCGGAAAGCCCCACAGGGCGTCTGTTCTTCCCAGTGACAACCGATGCTGTCGACAAATGGGAGATGGGGCATGAGTATATCTATAATATCACAATAGACAATCCGGATGTGTTGAAGCCCATCATATTTGATGTAACCGTTGACGACTTCCTGCTCGAGCAGTAGCGATATGGGGTTTGTACCTTCTCGACAGTTTCCAGGGTCTGTGTGAATCCTTTAATAAGGATTTATGCAGACCCTGCTATTCTATGGCGGATTGGGGAAAGTCGGGAAAAATCGCTAAATTTGCATGCAAATTGATTACATGCAGAATTTTAGAAGAAAAAAACAATAAGGATAACAACATATGTCAATCGACCTTATCATAGCGCAAGGGGTGGCAAAGGCCGTGAAGGAGCTTTACGGTGTTGACACCGACGCCTCGGCTATCATGCCGCAGGCCACACGGAAGGAATTCGAGGGCAACCTCACAGTTGTAGTGTTCCCATGGGTCAAGGCCGCCCGCAAGTCGCCCGAAGCTGTAGGGCAGGAAATCGGGCAGTGGCTTGTCGACAACGAACCTGCCGTTGACCGGTTCAACGTCGTAAAGGGGTTCCTTAACATTGTGATAGAGCCTTCGTTCTGGAATTCGGTGCTTGAGCATATATCGGCAACCGATAATTTCGGAATCGTCGCACCTACAGCCGACAGCCCGTTGGTGATGGTGGAATATTCTTCACCTAACACTAACAAACCCCTGCACCTGGGGCATGTGCGTAACAACCTTCTCGGGTTCTCGCTGGCTGAAATCCTGAAGGCATGCGGCAACCGCGTGGTTAAGACCAACATAGTCAACGACCGTGGTATCCACATCTGCAAATCCATGCTTGCATGGCAGAAATGGGGCAACGGCATTACGCCTGAAAAGGCCGGGAAAAAGGGGGACCACCTGATCGGTGACTTCTATGTGCTGTTCGACAAGCATTATAAGGCCGAACTGAAGGAAATCATGGAGCGCGACGGCATCACCGAGGAGGAAGCCGCGAAGCTCTCGCCCCTCATGGCCGAGGCCCGTGAGATGCTGCGCAAATGGGAGGCAAAGGATGCCGATGTGCGCCGGTTGTGGGCGATGATGAACGAGTGGGTGTATGCCGGGTTTGATGACACATACCGCCGCATGGGGGTTGATTTCGACAAAATCTATTATGAGTCGGACACCTATCTCGAAGGTAAGGAAAAAGTGCTCGAAGGGTTGGAGAAAGGCATTATGTTCCGTAAGGATGACGGCTCTGTGTGGGCCGACCTTTCTGATGCCGGTCTCGACCAAAAACTCCTTCTGCGTGCCGACGGCACTTCGGTCTATATGACCCAGGATATTGGCACCGCCAAGCTCCGTTTCCGTGATTATCCCATCGACAAGATGATTTATGTGGTGGGCAACGAGCAGAATTACCATTTCCAGGTGCTTTCATTGCTGCTCGACCGCCTTGGGTTCAAGTGGGGCAAGGATTTGGTTCACTTCTCTTACGGCATGGTCGAACTCCCCGAAGGGAAGATGAAGAGCCGTGAGGGGACTGTGGTCGATGCCGACGACCTTATGGCGGAAATGGTGGCCGGTGCACGCGAGGTGTCGTGTGACCTTGGCAAGCTCGACGGCCTTACACCTGCGGAAATCGACGAGATTTCCGAAACGGTAGGTCTCGGGGCGTTGAAATATTTCCTGTTGAAGGTCGACCCCCGTAAAAACATGCTTTTCAATCCCAAGGAATCGATTGATTTCAACGGCAACACCGGGCCTTTCATCCAATACACCTACGCCCGCATCCGTTCGGTGCTCCGTAAAGCCGCCGAACAGGGCATGGCAATCGGGAACTATTCCGCCGTGCTTCCGAATGAGAAGGAAATCGCCCTCATCCAGACACTTGCCGATTTCCCCTCGACCGTGCAGGAAGCAGGACGCGATTATTCACCCGCCGTGATAGCCAACTATGTCTATGAGCTGGTCAAGCAATATAACCAGTTCTATCACGACTATTCCATCCTGCGCGAGGAAGATGCCGGTGTGCGCTCGCTGCGCCTGGCGCTTTGCGAGGCAACCTCCCGTGTGGTGAAAACGGGTATGGGGCTGTTGGGAATCAAAGTGCCTGAACGTATGTAACGGCTTAAGACGTTGCCTGGAAATCCTTCCCAAAGATTTTCAGGCAACTTCTAAACCTTTGCACAAATCACAGGTCTTATTTGTTATAAATCCCCATACGGGGTCGCAATGACTCTGAATCACTCTCACCATAACACAAACTAACATAATCAGAAATATGAACTATTATCAAACGGATTCATATACGCCCCAGTCGCTCGATGCAAAGGTCTCGGCTGTGATGAAAAACGTATATGTGAAAATGTTTCTCGGCCTGCTCCTGACCGCCCTGGTGGCATGGGGTGTGGCTGCTACGGCTAACTCCGATACAAGTTTCCTTGTCTATATGGCCCAGCACCGTTGGGTTTACTGGGGGCTTGCAATCCTTGAACTCGGACTTGTACTTTGGATTTCGGCACGTCTGCAAAAAATGAGTTCGGCAATGGCCACAGGTCTGTTTTTCCTATTCGCGGTTGTCAACGGCCTCACATTCTCAATGATTTTCGTGGTCTACAATATTGCCGCGATTTTCAAAACGTTTCTTATCACAGCCGGTGTGTTCGGCGCTATGAGCGTCTATGGCTATTTCACCACACGCGACCTCACCAAAATCGGGACATTCCTTTACATGGCGCTGTTCGGGCTGCTGATACTCATCGTTGTCAACATCTTTTGGGCCAATTCCACACTGGAATGGATTGTGAGTGCCGCAGGCGTGCTGATTTTCATCGGCCTTACCGCCTGGGATACACAGAGGATAAAGCAGATGGCTTATGCCGACCCGTCGATGGCCGACGGGCGTCTTGCAACTCTCGGCGCCCTCAGCCTCTATCTCGATTTCATCAACCTGTTCCTCTATCTTCTCCGCTTTTTCGGCGGTAACCGCGATTGAGTTTTTCTGTGATAACGGCCGGCATAAGGCGTTGTCGCAGGGATGCAGATGTTTTAAAACACATAAAGAGGTGTGCCAAATTTCGATAATTTGGCACACCTCTTCTATTTTTCACCAAATTTACTCGCTAACTTTGTAATCTGCTCCGCGATTATTCCGGGCAGGCTTATTTGCAATGGAAAAAGAGAATATATTAGAAGTTTGTGCCGCATCCTTGGCCAGTGTGAAGGAAGCCGCCGCCGGAGGCGCTTCCCGTATCGAGCTGTGTTCGGCACTTGGTGAAGGGGGGGTGACCCCTTCGGCAGGCTTCATATCCATGGCCGGGAAAGTAGCGGCCGATGCGGGTATGAGGATGCATGTGCTCATCCGTCCGCGTGGCGGTGACTTTGTGTATGATGCTGACGAAATCGGATGCATGGTTGCCGACATACGAATGGCCAGGCAGTGCGGTGCCGACGGCGTGGTTATCGGGGCATTGCTTCCTGACGGGAACATCGACATTGACACATGCGGGCGGCTGATGGACGAGGCCGTTGATATGTCGGTGACCTTTCATAGGGCCTTTGACATGTGCCGGGAGCCGCACGAAGCACTTGAGGCAGTCATAAGGCTTGGCTGCCACCGCATACTAACTTCAGGATGTGCCCCTTCGGCTGAAAAAGGGGTAGGGACGCTGGCGGCATTAAACCGCCTTGCAAACGGGCGGATTATCATATTGCCGGGGGCAGGGGTCAATTCCGGCAATGCCGCATCCATATTGGAACACTCAGGTTGTTGCGAGATTCATGCATCAGCCCGCAGGCGTAGGGATAGCGCTATGGATTTCAGGCATCCAGGAGTTTCGATGGGGGAGGCGGGTGCCGATGAGTTCTCGCGTATGGAAACATCGCGCGATGTTGTGGCGGCGATTGTAAAAGCCATAAACCGGTCGAATTGCCGTATCTGATAAGCTAATGGTCTTAATTAATCTATAACTAATCCTGAAAATTTTTAAACCAACCATGAAAACTTTCCCCAATATTGCATTGGTGACAACCCTGGTGGCATCTATGTATGCTTCCCCTGTGCAGTGCGATGCCGTCAACGTGGCGGCGCAGCATGATGTGGCACGTGATTTTGCCCAAAGACGGGAGCTTGTTGCCGGTTCAGGCTGTTTTTCAATTTTCGATACGAATCTTTCCCCACGCCAACGGGAGCTGCTGGAATTCCTCTATGCGTATATGCCATTGCCCGATATGGCCGACTATTCGGGCGAGTTCTATAAGGAGAATGTCGATTTGGCGCTTCGGGCGCGCAAGGAGATGCCATGGGGTGAATCAGTGCCTGAACGTGAATTCCGCCATTTCGTTCTTCCCGTGCGTGTTAACAATGAAAACCTTGACATGAGCCGTCGTGATTTCTATGAATCACTCCGCGACAGGGTTAAGGACATGTCGATGCGCGATGCGGTGCTGGAGGTCAACCACTGGTGTCATGAGCGTGTGACTTATCGCCCTTCCGATGCCCGCACAAGTTCCCCTTCGGCCACGGTGCGCTCCGCCATCGGGCGTTGCGGCGAGGAATCCACATTCACTGTAGCCGCGCTGCGTGCGGTCGGGATTCCTGCCCGCCAGGTCTACACCCCCCGTTGGGCGCATACCGACGATAATCATGCCTGGGTGGAGGCTTGGGTTGATGGCGAATGGCATTTCCTCGGTGCGTGCGAGCCTGAGGCTGTGCTCGACCTGGGATGGTTCAATGCCCCCGCTTCACGTGGCATGCTGATGAATACGAAGCTGTTCGGCCGTTATGACGGCCCGGAACAGCAGCTGGCTACGGCGCCTTGTTACACGGAGGTGAATGTTACCGATAATTATGCCCCTGTCGATACCCTCAGGGTTATGGTTACCGATGCCTCAGGCAAGCCCGTTAAAGGTGCGAGGGTTGATTACCGTCTTTATAATTACGGGGAGTTCTTCCCGGTGGCTACCCTTGAAACCGATGCCGAAGGGCGGTCGGAACTGGTTGCCGGCCGGGGTGACATCATTGTATGGGGCTCTGATAGCAACGGGCGTTTCGGGTTTGTAAAAGCCCGTGTGGGAGCTGACAGTAATATCGTTTTGAAGCTCGATTCGGATAGCTTTTCAGGCAAGACTGCGGATTTCGACATCGTGCCGCCGGTGCAACGTGAGTGCATGCCTTTTGTCCCGAAGGAAGCGGCTGATGCCAACGTAAGGCGTCTGGCTTATGAGGATTCACTGCGCAATGCCTACGAGGCTACATTTTTCACCCCCGAACGTGCCCGTGAGTTTGCCCTGACGATAGGTGCAGACCCCGGTGAGCTGGCTGTTATCATGCCTCAGAGCCGTGGCAACCATGCCGTTATCGCAGAGTTCCTGAAAAGTGTCCCCAAGGGGGAATTAGGGCGTGCAATCGACCTCCTGAAGGCTGTTTCTGAAAAGGACCGGCGCGACATAGCTCCCGAGGTTCTTGCCGACCACTTCGCCACCCCCGCCCCGGCTCCCGGGGCAGAGGGGCTATATGTCGATTATATCCTCAATCCGCGTATCGCCGATGAGATGCTCACCCCTTATAAACGGTTCTTCCTCGATGCAGTGCCTTCCGGCTTGCGTGAGAAGTTTGTTTCCGATCCGGCATCGTGGGTGAAATGGGTTGCCGACAATATTGAAATCGACAACCGTTGGAATCCGCGCCGTGTGGCTATGTCGCCTGCCTCGGTGTGGAAACTCAGAACCACCGATGCCCGCTCGCGCGACATTTTCTTTGTTGCGGCGGCCCGTGCCATGGGTATCCCTGCCCGTATAGACCCCGTTACCGATAAGGCCCAATATGCAGCGGGCAATCAGGAATGGGTGGATGCCGTGCTTCCGTCGGGGGCTTCCTTACCGGCTTCCCCGGGTGCCTTGCAGGGTGCTTTGATGGCTGATTTCAAAACCACTGGGCGCATCGATAATCCGGCCTATTACTCTAATTTTACCATATCCAAACTTGAAAACGGGGTGCCGGTGCTGCTTAACTATCCCGAAGATGCAACATGGTCGGGGATGTTGAAGGAGCCGATGCCTATAGAGGCCGGGGAATATATGCTGACCACCGGCCAGCGTATGGCCGACGGCACGGTATTGTCACGCTCGCGGTTCTTTACCGTAGTCCCCGGAGAGACCACACGTATCCCCTTGGAAATCCGTCAGGACACCACCGGGGTGCAGGTAATCGGTTCGTTCAACAGCGAGAACATATATCACGATATGGCGTTGGCAACGGATAAGTCAATCCTTTCCACCACCGGCAGGGGATATTACGTTATAGGGCTTGTGGCTCCGAACCATGAACCGACCGTGCATGTGCTCAATGACTTGTCGTCGCGGAGCAAAGAGATTGAGGCGACAGGTGTGAAAGTGCTGCTGCTTTTTGCCGATGAGGCTGCGGCATCACGTTTCGACCGCTCCAAGTTCCCTGATTTGCCATCGAATGTGGTGTTCGGCACCGATATCGACGGTAAGATTGCATCCGAACTTGCCTCCGCTCTGAAAATAACCCCCGACGGCAGCATCCCTGATGCCCGTTCGCTTCCGGTGATAGTTGTTGCCGACACATTTAACCGTGTGGTGTTCAACACCAACGGATATACCATCGGGGTTGGCGACAGGTTGATGGATACACTCCATAGTGTGACCAGACCGTGACGCCATACCCCGTTACTTTACGGCATATACTTCATAAGCAAGAAATTGAAATAATTAATCATAACAGTAACCAATCAATGAATAATTATCCAAAAATAGGTATCAGACCTACCATTGACGGACGCCAGGGGGGCGTGCGTGAAAGTCTTGAGGATAAGACCATGAACCTGGCCAAGGCCGTTGCCGAACTGATTAGCACGAACCTGCGATATCCCGACGGCACACCTGTTGAATGTGTGATTGCCGACAGCACTATAGGGCGCGTTGCCGAAGCTGCCGCCTGTGCCGGGAAGTTCGAACGCGAAGGGGTGGGAGCCACAATCACGGTAACATCCTGCTGGTGTTACGGCTCGGAAACAATGGATATGCATCCCCATTGGCCGAAAGCCGTGTGGGGCTTCAACGGCACGGAACGTCCGGGCGCCGTCTACCTCGCAGCCGTGCTTGCAGGCCATGCGCAGAAAGGTCTGCCGGCATTCGGCATCTACGGCCATGACGTACAGGACCTCGACGATAACACCATCCCTGCCGATGTTGCAGGCAAATTGCTGCGTTTCACACGTGCCGCCCTTGCTGTGGCATTGATGCGCGGAAAGAGCTATCTGTCAATAGGCAGCATGTGCATGGGTATCGCCGGGTCGATTGTCGACCCCGCCTTTTTCCAGGAATATCTCGGCATGCGCAACGAGAGTGTCGACGAAACGGAGATACTCCGCCGTATGGAAGAGGGCATCTACGACCACGAAGAATATGCCAAGGCTATGGCATGGACGGAGAAATATTGCAAATGCAACGAAGGTGAGGATTTCACCAACCGCCCCGAAAAGCAGAAAACCCGCGAGCAGAAGGATGCCGACTGGGAATTTATCGTGAAGATGACCCTGATTGTGCGCGACCTCATGCAGGGAAATCCCCGTTTGCGCGAAATGGGATTCAAGGAGGAAGCCCTTGGCCATAATGCCATAGCCGGAGGATTCCAGGGGCAGCGCCAGTGGACTGACTGGAAGCCCAACGGCGACTATACGGAAGCGCTGATGAACACCTCGTTCGACTGGAACGGCATACGCGAGGCATTCGTGCTGGCCACAGAGAACGATGCCTGCAACGGTGTTGCCATGCTGTTCGGGCACCTGCTCACAGGTTGCGGCCAGATGTTCTCCGATGTGCGTACATACTGGAGCCCTGAAGCGGTTAAACGTGTAACAGGCAGGGAATTGACAGGGCGTGCCGCCGGAGGCATCATCCACCTTATCAACTCCGGCGCCACCACGCTCGACGCCACAGGCCGTAGCGTCAACGGCCAGGGCGAGCCGTGCATGAAGCCGTCGTGGGAGATGACCGAAGCTGATGTGGAGGCATGCCTGAAGGCCACCACATGGTATCCTGCCAACCGCGACTATTTCCGTGGGGGCGGTTTCTCAAGCAATTTCCTTACCCGTGGCGGGATGCCGGTTACAATGAGCCGTCTGAACCTTGTGAAAGGTCTTGGCCCGGTGTTGCAGATTGCCGAAGGGTGGACTGTCGATATCGACCCTGAAATCAACAAAGTGCTCGACAAGCGCACCGACCCGACCTGGCCTACCACATGGTTTGTGCCGCGTCTCTGCCCTGGGCGCGATGCATTCAAGGATGTGTATTCGGTGATGAACAACTGGGGAGCCAACCATGGCGCAATATCCTATGGCCATATCGGTGCCGACCTCATCACCCTTGCCTCGATTCTGCGTATCCCTGTGTGCATGCACAATGTCACTGACGCCGAGATATTCCGTCCGTCGGCATGGAACGCGTTCGGCATGGATAAAGAGGGTGCCGACTATCGCGCTTGCCAGAACTACGGCCCGATTTATAAATAATAAACTTTCTGCACGGTCAACGGGGTGTGTCATAACAGTTCCTGCCGTAGGAGCCGTTATGACACCATCCCCGCCATCCGGGCGGAAATAACACACCGCCTGCCGACCGTTTACTACCTGCCTATAACCTTAAATCATAATGAGTCATACAAGTCATAAACGACCTGCATTGATTGAAAAACGGTATGTGCTCCCGTTTATACTCATCACCACGCTGTTTGCACTTTGGGGCTTTGCCAACGACATAACCAATCCCATGGTGGCGGCCTTTAAGGATGTGATGGAAATATCGACCGCGCAGGCTTCGCTTGTGCAGTTCGCATTCTACGGGGGGTATGCCACTATGGCCATACCTGCGGCTCTGTTTATCCGCCGTTCAAGCTACAAGAGCGGGATTCTTCTCGGCCTGGGGCTGTATGCGGCCGGTGCCTTCCTTTTCATCCCGGCGGCAATGCAGCAGAGTTTTGCCTTTTTCTGCGTATCGCTCTATGTGCTTACCTTCGGCCTTGCCTTTCTTGAAACTACGGCTAATCCCTATATCCTTTCGCTGGGCGACAAGGAAACATCGACGCGCCGCTTGAACATGGCACAGGCTTTCAACCCCGTAGGGTCGCTGTCGGGCATGGCGATAGCATCGTTCGTGGTGCTCCCCAACCTGCTTTCCGATGTGCGCGACAGTGCCGGAAACCTGGTGTTCAACACCCTTGACGCTTCGGAGAAAGCCGCTATCCGCACCCATGACCTGGCTGTTATCCGCGACCCCTATGTGGCTATCGGGCTGGTGGTGTTGGTGATGTTTGTGATAATAGCCCTCGTCAGGATGCCGCGCACCGACCAACGCGGTGAAAAGGTTGATGCAGGCGCGACATTGCGTCACCTTTGGCATAACCACCCGTACAGGTGGGGTGTGCTCACGCAGATGTTCTATGTGGCCGCCCAGATTATGGTGTGGACTTTCATAATCCAGTATGCAGGGAACCTCGGCATCAACAAAGCCACGGCGCAGCTCTACAACATCGTTGCCATGTCGCTGGCCTTGGGCTTCAGGTTTGTTGGTACTTATATGATGAAATATGTACGTCCGGCAGTGTTGCTGGCGGTGTTCGGCGTATGTGCCGCCTTGTGTACGTTGGCAACCATCCTGGTCGAGGGTATGGTCGGGCTTTACTTCCTCGTGGCTATCAGCGCGTTTATGTCGATAATGTTTCCGAGCATCTACGGCATCGCATTGGAGAAGGTCGATGAGCGCGACACCTCGCTCGGGGCGGCATTCCTTGTGATGGCTATTGTGGGCGGGGCGTTGATGCCCCCGTTGCAGGGCGCGATTATCGACTTGGAAACGGTCTGGGGCATGCCTGCCGTAAACGCATCGTTCATCCTCCCGCTGGTGTGCTTTGTAATTGTTGCATGCTACGGGGCATATACAACCGGATTTGAGAAAAAGATAAGATAACCATGGCTAAAAGATACGTACAGACATTGGATTTGGTCGACGACCCCGAACTTGTCGACTTCTATGTCAAGGCTCACAGCCCGTTGGAAATATGGCCTGAAATAGTGGCCGGGATAAAGGAGGTGGGGATAACCCGCATGGATATATACCGCGACGGAACCCGCCTTGTGATGATTATGGAAGCTCCCGACGATTTTGATTTTGATGCAGCGATGGCACGGATGGCCACCCTGCCGCGTCAGCAGGAATGGGAGGAGTATGTAGGGCGTGCACAGCAGTGCGACCCTTCGGCCACATCAGCCGGGAAATGGCGGATGATGAGCCAGATATTTGAATTATAAACCATTATAACCATGTATAGACATAACATTTTTAAAGCTATTGCTGCCTCGGCGGCGATAATGCTCGCCGGTTCGGGCGCTATGGCCCAAACCTACACACCCACACCCGAGGTGAAAAAGTCGCAGGAGGAATTTTCGGCCGACAGGTTCGGCATTTTCATCCACTGGGGCATTTACAGCATGTTCGGGCAGGGTGAATGGTACCTTAACAACAATATAAACGCCAAGGAGTATGCCAAGGCCGCACGGGGCTTTTATCCGGCGGATTTCGATGCCAGGGAATGGGTTGAGGCAATCAAGAACTCAGGGGCACGCTACATCACATTCACGACCCGCCATCACGACGGTTTCTCGATGTGGCACACGGGTCAAAGCCCTTATAATATCGTTGATGCGACACCATTCGGGCGCGACATCCTTAAGGAGCTGGCCGACGAATGCCACCGTCAGGGGGTAAAGCTCCATCTGTATTATTCGCATATCGACTGGACAAGGGAGGATTACCCGTCGGGGCGCACCGGGCTGAACACCGGGCGCGACCCCGGACGCAGGGACTGGGATTCATATTACGGCTTCATGAACAGGCAGCTGACCGAGCTGCTTACAGGTTATGGGCCGGTAAGGGCTGTGTGGTTCGACGGTTTTTGGGATCATGACTGCGATTCGGTGCCGTTTGACTGGCAGCTTGAAGAGCAATACCGCATGATTCATAACCTGCAGCCTTCGTGTATGATTGGCAACAACCATCATGAAACGCCGTTCCCCGGTGAGGATATACAGATTTTCGAACGCGACCTCCCCGGTGAGAACACCGCCGGGCTGTCGGGTCAGGATATAAGCCCGCTGCCGTTGGAAACCTGCAACACCATGAACGGTATGTGGGGATACAAGATTGCCGACCAGAACTATAAAACCACCGACGAAATCATACGCCAGCTTGTAAAGGCCGCAGGCATGGGTGCGAACCTGTTGCTTAATGTAGGCCCGCAGCCTAACGGGGAGCTTCCCGAGGCGGCTATGACACGGTTGGCCGAAATCGGCGAGTGGCTGAAGGCCAACGGCGAAACCATCTATGGCACATCGGCCGGTGATTTCGAGGCACGCGACTGGGGAACTTCCACCCGCAAGGGTAACCGGTTGTTCGTCCATGTATGGGACGGCCAGGCCAGGGATATCGACCTGCCGCTGACATGCAAAGTGCGCAAGGCCACAGCCTACGGCGACAAATCGCCTCTGCGCTACACCAAGCGCAAGGACGGGGGCATAACATTGCACCTGCCCGAACGTCAGGCCACGATTGACTATATCGTGGAACTTGAAACCCGCTGACAACAGATCGAACTCCTTTAAACACATATTAACAGCCCGGCTGACGAATTAGCCGGGCTGTTTTTTCGTGGGATTGTGAAATATGCCTAAATTTGCAGTCGCTTTTGATGAAGGCACATTGATGAGATGTTAACGTGCTCATTCATTGGATAGTGTGGTCATCCTTATTCGGGTGACGCTTGCATAAGTCCGAAATTCTTGTGAATTATTTTTTTGAATCGGTAATATTAATTCTTTTTATCTTTAACACTAACGGAAAAATTAACAGCTAAAGCTATGTCGCTACATTCCTTAAAGATGTTATTGTTTTCGCTGTGCGCATTACTCGCGTTCCCATCTGTGAATGCGGGGGTGCTCTCAGTTGACGATGCCCAGGGCATCGCTGTCGACTTCTTCCATGCAGGGAAGGTGTCGCGTCTTGCCGACCCGTCGGCGTTACAACTTGTGCATACCGCCAAGAACAGCGCAGGTGTGCCGGTGTTCTATGTGTTCAACGCTGTCGACGGACGTGGTTTTATCATCGTTGCCGCCGATGACAAGGTTTCGCCTGTAATCGGTTACTCCTACGATGCCGGTTATGATGCGGCCGATGTGCCGCCCACAACAGCCTCGATGCTCTCGGCTGTTGCTACCGAGATTTCCGCCGCACCTGCTGGCGCAAGCAGGCGCATTATGGCACGTGCCGAAGCAGGTGCCAGAAAGGAACTTAACACAGCCCCCTGGAGCCAGGAAGCGCCGTTTAACAACCTTATTCCCGGACGCCGCCTCGTAGGGTGCGTCGGCACAGCCCTTGCCACTATCATGAAGCATCACAACCACCCCGCACAGGGACGCGGTTCGGTTGGCAATGTGGATTTCAATGTGGCCTACGATTGGGAAAATATGCGCACCGACAACTACCGCAACGGCTATTCCGACGTCGAGGCTACGGCTGTGGCCACTGTTGTGAGCCACGCCGCCCAGGCTATCCTTACCGACTTCGGCATGTCAAGCTCGAGCGCGTTCGAAGTCCGTGTGCCTGCCGCATTAATCAACAATTTCGGTTATGATGCAGGTGTATCCTACAAGAAACGCGCTGAAATGGGCAAGGAGGATTGGGAGCGTGTGCTTGTTGCCGAAATAGATGCCGACCGCCCCGTGCTATACAGCGGTCAGGATGTGTCGGCCGGACACGCCTTTGTGTGTGACGGATACGAGCAGCGTGGTTCATCCACCTACTTCCACATCAACTGGGGGTGGGGCGGACTTGCCAACGGCTATTTCGCCTCCGATGCCCTCAACCCGCAGGCAAGCCACAATTATAACTTCAACGACCAGATCACTATTGTCTATAACATAAAGCCTGCAACAGGCGTGACAGAATGGTCGCCCATCCATATCACCAGCGACGAGCGCCAGATTGGTATGACGACAGGCGTGACCGACCTGGTTCCCGGCATGGAATTCACCGTGCGTGCCGGTAACTTCAAGAATATAACATTCGAGGATTTCTCAGGCCGTGTGGCAGTGGCTCTCTTCGGCGCCGACGATGTTATGAAGACCCTCATCAGCGCCGACCAGGGGCTGTCGCTCCCCTCGCTTCAGATTCTTTCACGCGGCTATGCCGATTTCAAGTGCACCGTGCCTGCCGATGCTTCGGTTGTGGAAGGCGATGTTGTGCGCCTGGTTACACGTGTAGGCGACGGCCAGTGGCTCCCTGTGGCAGGCGACCTGCTCACCATAGCCCAGGTTCCGGCCAAGGGCAATGTAATCCCGTATTTCACTGTCAATATCCCCTCGGCAGTCGATGGTGCTGACGTTTCGGTTGCCGACAACAAGGTAATCAAAGGCCGTGAATTCTCATTCTCTGTATCGCCCAAGTCGGCCGACAAGGTTGTGACCGTGAAAGCCAACGGCTTTATCATCACTCCCGGCACGGACAATGTTTACCGCCTGAACAATGTGCTTGCCGACCAGAATATCCAGATTATCGTTCAGAATGCCGCCGATGTGGTGAGCAAACGCGCCCTCTGGGTATCGGCAGGAACACTCTCCACCCTCATCAGCGACACAGATGCCGGTACGATTACCGACCTCACCCTGTTTGGTACAATCGACGTTAACGATTTCAACTTCATGCGCGAACGGATGAAGCTGGCAAGCCTCGACCTTTCGGGTGTGACCATCGTGGCCAACGGTTCGAACCCCGCCAATGCAATCCCTGCAAAGGCATTCCGTAACTACTGGTCGCTGAAGCGGATTGTGCTTCCCAAAAACCTGACAACGCTCAAAAGCGGCTGCTTCAACGTAACAGGTTTGCGTTCAATCGAAATCCCGGCCTCGGTTTCAACCTACGAATATAATATTTTCCTCAACTGTAGCGACCTCGCCGAGGTGATTGTGCGCCGTTCATCGCCTGCATGGGTCAACTGGTGCGTGTTTACCGGTACTCCCAAGGCTCGCCTTGTGGTGCCTGTAGGCTCCAGGAACGCATATGCCTCGAAGGAGAACTGGAAAGAATTCCGCGAGATTGTCGAGGAAAATCCTGCCCCTGTCACCAAGTGCAATGTGACCCTTCAGGAGATACAGGGCGTTAAAATCACCGCGCTTACCGAAGGAACCGAATTCGAGCCGGGAGCATCCTACAAATTCACTGTGGAGACCGACGATACGTTTGGCGACGCCACAATGGAAGTGTATGCCAACAACACCCGCCTCACAGCCGATGCTTCAGGCGTCTATACTGTTTCTGTGAAGGAAAATACATTCATCTATACCCGTTTCAAACAGCCCACGCCTTCCTACAGCGGTTCCCCATGGAAAATCACCGCATCGCAGGGTGGTGTGGGTATGTGCACCGACGTTGTAAACGTGGTTCCAGGCAAGAATTTCTCAATCCGTGTTAACGCACTGTCGATTCCGGCCGACAATGCCATGATGTACTATGCCGCCGTGCTTACCGATGCCAAAGGCGCTATCAAGGAATTTATTTCACCTATAATCACAAATGGCGGAAGCAACTATGGCGACCTCCCCTGCTCATTCACCTGCCAGGTTAAGGAAGCTACGGTTCGTGAAGGCAACCTTATCCGCGTGGCCACATCTTCCAACAAGAAGATATGGCGGCTCGTAGAGGGTGTTGACGATAATGTGACCGATTATATCTCCGCCGTAGGCAACCGTGTGGTTTACCACACCGTAACCATGCCAGAGGAGATACAGGGTGCCACAATCAGCGGTGCAGCCACCCAGGTTGTGCGCGGTATGCCTTTCTCGTTCAAGGTTACAGCCGTAACATATTCCGATGTCGTGGCCGTATGGGTCAACGGCAAGCTTATGGGCAGCGACAAGAACATTGTAGATGTGAAAATCCCCGCTGTTACCGAGGATTTGGATATTACCGTGCAGGTAAGTCCCAAAAATGCCGAATCCTACCTTGTAATCAATGTCAAGGAAGGTGAGCTGGCTTCGAAGATTGCCAACAACTGCCCTGCGCGTCTCAAAGTGGCAGGTACAATCAGTTATTCGGAGTTTGATGCGTTCCGCAGCCATGCCACGGTTATCAAGGCTCTCGATTTGGCCGACTTGAAAATCAAGGGGGCAGGCGACCACGCCGATGCAATCCCGACCAATGCTTTTGCCCCGACCACTATGGCAATGTCGGCATTGCAGTCGATTGTGTTGCCTACACAGCTACGCAGCATTGACAGCAACGCGTTCTATCGTTGTATGAATATAACGGAACTCACCATCCCGGCTTCGGTCGGCTATATCGGCGAAGGCGCATTCACACATTGTACCAAGTTGGGCAAGATCGTGATGCAAGGCGCTATCCCTCCAAGGATCGGCTACAGCACCCCCTTCCCCTCACATGCGGCCGACATAACTCTTGAAGTTCCTGACGGGGCTGTGCCGAATTATGAAGCGGCAGAATATTGGAACAGCCTGAAACTGGCCACATCCAAAATCTATTACAACATCCAGATCGATCCAACCCGTGTGTTCAATTATAACCAGTATTTTGAGCTGACTCAAATAGAACGTCCGGCAACGGAAACTTCAGTGACGCTTGGATTGCCGAACTGCACGTTGAGCCGTAACGAGATACGCCGTCCCGGAATCGCGTTCAAGCTTTTTGATAATGGTACTGATTGCACCACGAAGGCTTCTAACCTTAAGTATGGGCAATATAGTGTGGTCTTTGATACATACTATACCAATCCGTCAAATCTCAAATGCCCTCAGAATCATAAGATTGATATTGTATTCTATTACCGGATAAATGTCAATGCGCCTGAAAATGCGCCCTTTGAGTTTGTAGAGCTTGATGAGCAGGATGTGTGGAGAGGTGTCGATATGTCGGTTTACGATTCGGCATCGTCAGAAAAGCCGACACTTTTTAAAGAGGGTGAGGACTACAGGTTCACAGTGACTCCCAAGTCGGCAGGCATGACCCCCAAAGTGACCGTTTTGAGCCATGTTATGACCAAGTTCGGCGCCAATCCGGAGTATGCTGATACCAAGACTGTGGCCGTGGCCGATGAGAATGGTGTCTACACTGTTTCGAATCTCCAGGGCGATGTAACGATTGATGTGACATTGGTTCCGTCGGACGGCGCCGTTCTGACACCGTCGGAAATTGCAACTGTGGATCCCGAGGATGCTGCCGACATCACCACGATGGGTGTTACCGGCGAGCTTACCGAGGAGGATTGTGCCGCTATCCGTGAAAACTTCACGTCGGTTGAGACTCTCGACCTTTCGGGTGTTGAAAACTCCGAAATCCCTGCCAACGCTTTCGAGAACATGGAAAGCCTCAGCAGCGTGGTGATTCCTGATAATGTGACCGCTATCGGTGACAACGCCTTTACCGGCTGCTCTAACCTCGAATCGGTCACACTCAACTCTGTCGACGCTATCGGCGAAAATGCCTTTGCCGGTTGCGACAACCTCACCAGCATCACGATTAACACCCAGGGCGGTTCGGCCGCAGGCCGTCGCGCGGTTCGCGCCAACGGCATTACAGATGCGTCATTTGCCGGAATCAACCCCAACTGCCTCATCTTTATATCTGATTTGAATTTCGCCCTTACCGATGTCCACAACGTGGTTTATAACGGTTCGGGTACGCGTCAGGCGCTGACCGACATCAACCTGTCGTCGGCATATCCCTTCCATGCCCCGGGCAGCTTCAATCTCGGCGATTACACCATATCGTTAGAGATGCCGCTGAAGTATCGTGACGGCAATGTAAGCAACAACTGGACCGGTGCCATCTTCCCCTTCTCACCGTCATACATCGAGATTGACGGCATGGAGCACAGCGTTGCATCACAAGGCGCCAACACTATCAGCGTGTTCGGTTTCTATAGCGAAAAAGATGAAACCATGTCGATTCAGGATGAAATCAAGCCTAACACACCCTACATGGTCCGTGTCAACGGCGATGGCGATGCCGAAGTGAAGGCTGTGTTCTCCGCAACCGGTTCGTCGTCGGCTGTTGCAGGCGATGAGGAACAGTCGACAGAGATGTATGATGTGCAGCTTACTCCCGAAGCGACCGAAATCTGCAATGCAGGTAAGGATTTCACCCTGTTCGGCGATTACGAAAGCCGCATGGTTACCGAAGGCGACTACCTCCTTGACGATACAGGCGAAGTGTTCCGCCTGGTCGATATGACTGCCGGTGAAATCCCAGCCATGTCTCATTTCAATGTGTTTATCCGTGCCAATGAGGCCGGTGCTGCCGATACATTCAAGATTGAGAACAACAATTTGTCGGGCATCAACGTAGTGGAAGGTGTGAATGCCGATGGTCTAGCAATCTCACGCGAAGGCTCCCTTATGGTGATTGTGGCTTCCGAAGCACGTGCGCTTGCCATCTATGACATCAACGGCCGCCTCGCCGCCTCGCTTTCACTCGAAGCCGGACGCAACACCGTTGAGCTTCCCGCAGGCATCTACGTCGTTGCCGGTGTGAAGGTTATGATGTGACACACCATATTTGGGAAATTATATTGACCTGATATCTGACAGCACCCTCGCCATCCGGGCGAAAACCACAGCGGTGTGCCAAAATTCAAAATTTTGGCACACCGCTTTTTTTATATACTGTTTGGTAATGAACCCAAGTTGAAGTAATTTTGTATGTCTTAATGAAGAATCCCTTATGGCGTGTTTCTTCAAGGTTTCCAAAATGTGAAATATATCGGGAGGTTATATCCGGTTTCACCGAAAAGTTTTTGAATAACCTCATTGAAAAATCTTTGATAATGCCGACTATATCCCAGCGTGGCGAAATAATGCCCGCTTCACCAATCCGCAAGCTTGTGCCGCTGGCTAATGCAGCAAAGGCACGTGGCATAAAAGTCCATCATCTGAACATCGGCCAGCCCGATATCCCTACGCCTGAAGTGGCGTTGGAGGCTTTGCGCAAAATTGACAGGAAAGTGTTGGAATACAGCCCGTCGGAGGGCTTGTTGTCGCTGCGTGTGAAGTTGAAGGACTATTACAGCAGGTTTAAGATAGATGTGGAGGTCGACGATATAATCGTTACTTCGGGAGGGTCGGAAGCGGTGTTGTTCGCCTTTATGGCCACACTCGACCCGGGCGACGAGATTATCGTGCCCGAGCCTGCGTATGCCAATTATATGGCTTTTGCCATTTCCGCAGGGGCGAAAATCGTTACAGTCCCGTCGACTATCGACACAGGGTTCGCCCTGCCGCCGGTTGAAAAGTTCGAGGAGCTGATTACCCCGCGCACAAAGGGGATCCTTATCTGCAATCCCAACAATCCCACAGGCTATCTGTACACGCGGCGGGAGATGGAGCAGCTGCGCGACATCGTGAAACGTTACGACCTGTTCCTCTATTCCGACGAGGTTTACCGTGAGTTCTGCTACACCGGTGCCCCGTATATCTCGGCATTCCACCTCGCGGGGATTGAGGGCCAGGTGGTGCTGATTGATTCCGTTTCAAAGCGCTACAGTGAGTGCGGCATCCGCGTCGGGGCGATTATAACGAAGCACAAGGAGCTGAAAAAGAACCTTATAAAATTCTGCCAGGCACGTCTGAGCCCGCCCCTGCTGGGGCAGATTGTTGCCGAGGCGTCGATTGACGCCCCGGAGGATTATATGCTGATGACATATAACGAATATGTGGAGCGGCGCAAATTCCTCATCGACGGCATCAACCGCCTCCCCGGATGTTATTCCCCAATCCCCATGGGTGCGTTTTACACGGTTGTGAGCCTACCTGTCGATGATGCCGACCGTTTCTGCCAATGGTGTCTGAGCGATTTTGACTATGAGGGGGAAACCGTGTTTATGGCTCCTGCCTCAGGGTTCTACACCACACCCGGTCTTGGCCGAAACGAGGTGCGTATGGCCTATGTGCTTTCGAAAGACGACCTGGCGCGTGCGCTCGTAGTGCTTGAAAAGGCGCTGCAAACCTATCCGGGAAGAACTATATAGAGTGTATTTGTTGGTGTTTTTAACCTGGGGGTAAAGTAACAGTCGGCCTTATTGGCGAATCTGCCATACGCCCGATTTACGGGATGGTCGACATGACCATTGAAAAGCAGGTATTGGGCGGGGTCGGTTTAGTCCCATTTTCGCCCGGACAGCCTCATGGCTGTCCGGGCGAAAATCAAGCCGGTATGTCAAAATTCTGAATTTTGACATACCGGCTTGATTTTTTCGTCAGATTCTCTATGGATTTTAGACAATCTCTTAGTCCTGTTGCCGCAGGATGCGGCTGTATTAGAGGGTGTTTAATAATAAATGTTAATTCCCGGCCGAAAATCACGTGGCGAATTTTGCTCTGAATTGAAGGAGCATAGCGAGCTATGTGACTGAAATGAAGAGCTAAAGGCGCCCGTGATTTTCGAGTGGAATGGTAATTTCTGTATCAACATTATTTTTTGAATTAATGGATTTTTAAAGTTACCCCCGCCTTGGCGTCTCTTTTGCTGAATTGCTAAAATTCATCAGTCACGTAGCTCGCTACGCTCCTTCTTCATTTATAGCAATTTAGCTAAAAGATACGCCACCGGGAATTTAACATTTATTATTAAACACCCTCTTACATTTCCTCAGGGGTGATTACTATTTCCTGGGTCTTGCCTGTGCCTTCTTCCTGGTAGATATATTTCAGGCCGATATTGAGGTCTTTAATGCGTTTGACGGTGGCGGCACCGGCTGTCTGTAGGATTGCGGCCTTGCTTTCGGGGGAGTTGTCGATTTCGAGGTCGCTGTCGGCAGGATAGGTGCATGTGCTGACCATATATCCGTCAGTCAGTTCCATTTTGGTAAGTGTAAGCCCGTCGCCCGTCTCCATAGGAAGCTGCTTGTTGAGTTTGTTGATTTCCATTTCCAGCCCTTTCAGGTGGCGTTCCTGCTGGGGTGTTAGTTCGGTCCGGGTGCTGTCGGCGTTGTCGGCGCTTTTTGAGCCGCCGCAGGCGGTGAGTGCAACGGCAACCAGTGCCGACGCCAGCATTGATGTGATTCTGGTAAGTTTTCTCATGATGTGTGAAAATATAATGGATGAAGCAGTTGTTGCTTCGTTGCAAAATTACAACAATACCCGGGATTGCGCAAAGTAAAATTCAGGCACCGCATCTGTCATTTCCAAAAGCAGTGAACCGGGCGTGCAGCGGTATGTGTTATGGCTTTGTGGCCGTTTTTTTGTAGTTTTGCGATAAATAAGTTCACATGGATAAATAACTTCAATGTATAACGTGTTATGATTGGCTATATCAGGGAATTGTTTGGAGGTGTGGTCCAGGGGCCTTTCCACCAGGTGGCTGTGGATGGCCTGATGGCGCTATTGATTGTGGTGTGTGCCGTTGCCGCCTATTATGTTACCCGCGTGCTGTTGCAGGTAATCGAGCGCCTTATTCTGCGCAGCCCTACCGAATGGGACGACGACCTTCTCACGCCGCGCTTTCTGAGGGCTGTTTCGCAGCTTGCCCCGGCAATAGTGGTTGCGTGGATGCTTCCGCGATGCTTTGGCGATAGTCCCGGTTCGGTGATGTGGCTTGACGGGTTGACGTCGCTCTATATCCTTTGGGCTATCGTGATGATTCTGGTGATATTCATCGACAACCTGTATCTGGCTTTCACCAAGCGGGGGAAGCTGCATGCATATGCGGTGAAAGGCATCTTCCAGATGTTCAAACTAATCGTTATAGGTGTTGCGGTGATTATTGCCCTTAGTATCCTCATCGGGAAGACCCCTGTTGCGATTCTAACGGCCTTGGGCGCATCGGCTGCGGTGCTGATGCTGGTTTTCAAGGACACAATCCTCGGCCTTGTCGCCAGTGTGCAGCTTACGGCCAACAATATGCTTCGTAAAGGTGACTGGATTGTGGTGCCGAAGCATAACGCCAACGGGGAGGTGGTCGATGTGTCGCTGTCGACGGTTAAGGTGCGCAACTGGGATAACACGGTCACCACGGTTCCGCCGTATTCGCTTGTTTCGGATTCTTTTCAGAATTATCAGCCTATGCAGGTGTCGGGGGGCAGGCGTGTATGCCGGGCTTTTTATGTGGATGTCAACACGGTAAGGTTCTGCACACGTGAGGAACTGGAGCATCTGCGCGCCAGGGGATGGCTTGAGGGGATTGACATGGCCGATGCCGGTCACATTGTCAACCTTCAGTTGCTCCGTCGCTATCTTGACCGCTATCTGGCTATGCATCCCGAGGTGAATCCCGAACTTACGTACATGGTGCGGCAGCTCGACCCGACCACTTCGGGGCTGCCTTTGCAGCTATACTTCTTCACGCGAACAACGGCATGGAAGGAGTATGAGCGGATTCAGGCAGATGTGTTCGACCATGTATATGCCGTTGTGGGGCATTTCGGCCTGTCTGTTTTCCAGACCCCTGCCGGCCGCGACTTTGTGCCGCCGCAGGATGAGGAGGTTGGAAGTTAAGAAGTTAAGAAGTTAAGAAGTTAAGGTGGCCGGTAGTAAGGCCAGTTTATTTTCTCAGTTTCAGAACTGTTTGCCACATTTTGTAGGTTATCAACCTATACGCATAGTTTCTAAACTTCTAAACTTCTTAACTTCTAAATTTTTCAACTTCTCCTCCCGCCCATATTCCTTGGGTGATGGAGTAGGATTTCCTCGCGCAGGCGGGTGTTGTCGGTGTGCAGGTAGATTTCGGTGGTCGAGATGCTTTCATGGCCGAGCATCTGCTGGATTGCGCGCAGGTTGGCACCACCTTCGAGCAGGTGGGTGGCGAAGGAGTGGCGCAGGGTGTGCGGGGAGATTTTTTTGTGGATATCGGCCGCCTCGGCCAGGCGGCGCAGCATGATGAACACCATTTGGCGCGTGAGGCGGTTGCCGCGCCGGTTCAGGAAAAGTATGTTGGCCGCCTCGGGTTTTACCACTATGTCGCCACGGCTCCCTTCGATATAGTTGCGGATGCATCCGGCGGCAACAGGCGACATGGGCACCATGCGCTCTTTGTTCCCTTTGCCTCGCACGATGATATATTCGTCATCGAGGGCTACGCGTGTGATTTCCAGGTCGACAAGTTCCGAAACACGCAGGCCGCATCCGTAAAGGGTCTCTATGATGGCGCGGTTGCGTTCGGCTTCTGCGGTCGCGGGATCGATGGCGTTGATTATCATGTCGATTTCCTCGACCGACAGCACGTCGGGCAGCGCCCGTCCCAGCCGGGGTGTTTCAAGAAGCATCGAGGGGTCGTTGTCGGTGTATCCGGCGCTTTTAAGGAATTTGAAGAATGTCTTTATGCCGCATAGCACCCGTTTGCGTGATGCGGCGGCGATGCCGAGGTCGTAGATTGCGGCAGCGAAATTCTGCAAAATCCCGTAGTCTGTGTCACGTAAGGCCACACCCTCGTCCGAAAGATAGGCGAGAAGCTTGTTTACATCGCGAAGGTAGGCATCTAGTGTGTGTGGTGAGAATCCCCTCTGCAAAGCGAGATAGCCGCGAAATTCGCGGCATATGGCGTCGATGTCGTGAATGCCCCTCACAGGATTATTTCATAGTTTTGGCGGGGTAGCGAGTGCAGTCCCACGAAGATTCCCATATAGTTGTCGGAAAATCCCATCCCGAAGTTAATGGATGCCGTCAGTTCCTGCCATAGGCGCCTGTTTGCGGGGAGGTTAGGCAGGTTTCTGACAACTACCACGGCTTCCTCGTCCGAGAGGTGTCCTATCAGGTAGGAATGGATTTCGTCGTAGTGGTCTTTTGGAACCTGGTTGATCAGGATGAATGGTGTTATGCCTTTCGACGGTTCTATATGCTTGCCCGGATGCCATGTTACTGTTTTCGCCTGTGGCACTGCCCTTTCTATGATGATGTTGGTCACTTCGTGGCCGTGGCCTATTTCTATGATTTCCGTAGGGTTGAAATGGCAGAGTACCCTGAAAAGCATATGTGCCTCAGGCACCGACATATCTTTCCCGGCAAAGATTTCGTTAAACCCCGCACGCCTTGCCCTTGGGCAGAATGCGGCGATTTCGGCATAGGCGTAGTATTCGGCGTCCTTTTCCCTCAGGACCTTGGTTATGAAGTGATAGGCAAACGGCGAATGGACGCCGAACCCCCGGCTGCGCCGCCACCGGGCCGGGTATGACATAAGTCGGTCAAGCTTCTTCATGGTTTTCTTCCTGTTTCGGGGTTTTCATCAAGGAGCTGACAACGGCCATGGCAAGCAGCAGGTAAATCAGGATTACGCTTATACGTGCACAGCTCACGGTTGCACGTACCGATTCGGGACGGAAAGTCATTTCTACGGCGTGTTTTCCGGCAGGTATCCGCACTGCACGCAACAGGTAGTTTACGCGGCCAAGCTCGGCCGGTTTGCCGTCGATTGTGCATTCCCATCCCCATGGGAAGAACACTTCGGAGAACACGGCTACCCCTCCATGGGCGGTAGTGGCCGCATATGTCAGGCGGTCAGGGGCATATGATGTCTCGTAGATGGTGTCGCCGGGGGCTACAGTCCCTGTGGCGTCGCCGAGTATGTCACGGAACCGCATATCGGCTACGGCCTCGGTTGCCGGGTCGAGTGTCTGCAATGCTTCCATCTCTGCATCGGGGGTGGAAACGTAGCCGACCTTGCCGACGAACCATGCGTTGCCGAGTGCGTCGGGGTTATAGCTCAGTCTGCCTTCCTGGTCGATGAAATAGCGTGCATTGAGCATATTCAGCACGCGGAAATCGGCTTTGTCGGGGTTGCCTGAGGTGAAATGCGACAGATGCCGGTCGATGAGATCCTGGTAGCGTGTCAGTTTGGCGGCATGGTAACCGCCTACGGCCTTATGATGGTAGGATGGTGCGGCCTGGTAGAACCTTGGCACATCCATCACGCGGTAGTTCATTGCCGTGTCGGCAAGGATTTTGCGGTCGTTTTCGCTGAGGGGGAACGGGTCGGATGCTGTTACCTGTGGTGTGCAGAAGCTTTCGTGGTTGAGGTAGCGTTTGTTGACCGGGTAGAGGTCGGCCACCACCAGTATGCCTATCGCGGCGGCTCCCATCCAGGACTTTATTTTACCTGTGACTGTGAGCATTACCGCCCCGAATGCCAGCAGGATGAATATAAGCGAGCGCAGCGAGTCGGAGCTGACCATCGAATAGCGCAGCTTTTCAACCGCCGAGGCTATGACGGGATTGTTGATGGAAAACATCCCTATTGCCTCAGCCGGATAGCCGGCCTGGCTTAACTGATAGCCTAGCATGTTGGAAATCTGCATGTCGCCTTGGGTGATGGCCGGCCCGTAAATGCCGGGGAAGAGCCATCCGGCCACGCATATCAGGGCGGTAAGCCCGAATGCCGTGTAGATTTGGGCGCTCCATTTTTTTAGCGCCCCGGGGGTGGTGAGCAGCGTCTGGAGGGTTATGATTGCAAGCAGTGGGATGGTGAATTCGGCGATGACGAGTATGCTCTCGACAGTGCGGAATCTGGCATACATCGGCATGTAGTCGATAAACAGGTCGGTGAACCATTGCATGTTGCGCCCCAAGGCAAGAAACACCGACAGGAGCGTAAGAGCAAGCAGCGCCCATTTCACGGGGCCTTTTATGATGAAGCATCCGAGAAGGAACAGCGTGAAGATTATCACCCCTACATACACCGGCCCGTTTGTTCCTTCAGGCTCGCCGAAATAGCGGCTTACGTAATTGGCAATGTATTGGTATTCACCTTCGTTAAGCCCGGCGGAAGCTATGGCCTCGTCGGCGCCTGGGAGGTCGAGCAGTGATGCCGGGCGCAGGCCGCCGTCGCCCGGCACTACCGATGCCCCTCCCTTGATGTCGGGGATGAGGAGGGTGAAGGTTTCGGAGCGCCCGTAGCTGTATTGGGTTATGTAGTCGCGGTCGAGGCCCGATGTTTTTTCCCCTTTTGTGGCGGCATCGGGGTCGGTAAGCTCTGAATGGCTGCCGCGCATTGATTCGGCGGCATACTTATAGGTGTTGTAGAGGTTTGGCAGGTTGGCAGCGACGGCCAGTAATGCGGCGACGGTCAGGGCGCCGGTGGCCTTCAGCCACTTACTGATTTCCTTACGGCGGAAGGCATGGAAAAGATATGCTATCACAAGCCCCGCTATGACAAACATGAAATAGTAGCTCATCTGCACGTGGTTGTTGTGAATCTGCATCATTGCAAACAGTGCCGCCAGCGCGCTCCCCATCAACCAGCGCCCCCGGTAGGCCATCATTACACCGGCTATTGTCGGCGGGATATATGCCAGGGTCACGAATTTCCAGATATGGCCGGCACCGATTATGATGATGAAATAGGTGGAAAAGCCCCAGGCAATCGCCCCGATAAGCCCGTAGTACCATCTGACTTTAAGTGCCGCCATAAGGATAAGGAACCCTGTCATCATCATGAAAAGCAGGTTGGAAGGGGAGGGTAGCCCTGCCCCGTAAACCGTGTTTATCCAGCTGAAAAGGTTGTCGGATGGGTAGGAGGGGGAAATCTGGAATGTGGGCATGCCTGAGAAGAGGGAGTTTGTCCACCGGGGCTGCTCTGCTCCCGTTGCCTCCGTATATGCTTTGGCTTCCTGCCCGATTGCGGCACCCTGCTGCATGTCGTGCTGGCGCAGCTCGTTGCCGAGTGTGGCGTCGGGATAGAAGTAAGCCAATGATATAATGGCAATTACCGCCAGGCTGGCAATGAATCCCAGGAATTGAGGGCGTCGCAACATGGCGGAGAGGTTTTGGGCGATGTTGCGGAATTTATCCTTGATGTCGGTTGTCATATCGGTTTGTGAAATGGGGTAGGGTTGCTTTGTATGTACGCAAAAACAGCGAATCATGCCCGGCCGGTGCGGGTATGGTTCGTCGTTGCTACGAGCAAAATTAATAAATCTCTGCCAAACGGCCAATTATTCGGTTGATTATAGCTGACGGCGGAGAACTGAGCGTACGCGTGCCATCAGCTCGCGCAATGAGAAGGGTTTGAGCAGGTAATCGTCGGCACCAGCGTTCAAAGCGTTGATAATTGTTGTGGGCGACATGTTGACCGAGCAGGTTATAACGCCTATCGAGGCGGTACTACGCCTTTGTTTGATTTGTTCTACCAGCCCCAAGCCGGATTCTTCATCTGAACTGAGGTCTATTATTATCAATTGGTAGTCGGTCAGTTCTATAGAGTATAGGTCATCGAGTTCGGAACATGAGTCCACAACAAAACCATCAGGGCCGAAGTGGCTCCTGATCATCTCGCATATGGTGCTGTCATTGTCAACCACCAAAACGCGACCTTGCAATGAAGTGTTTATAATGTTATGGTCTGTAGTAATCATGCGGTTAATTCCTTCCCGGAATTAGAAGAAGTTGTAACTTCGTGGATTGACGGTTTATTACGGTGTCAAAAGTAAACAAAAAGGGTGGTATGGGCAATGTGGTTACCTTTTTGTATTATTTTTGTGTTATAAATTTATCATGTTTGACCGTTGCGTTACATCTGTCACATGAAGCAGAAGGGGGTGCGGGTATTTGTCATTTTCGGAACACCGGCCATGAATACCGTTGGAGTTCCTTCGAGAGGGTTGCCTCACGGCCTTCAAGATATTGGTTGAGAAGGGTATGGAAGCGCTCGCCATGGTTCATTTCGGTAAGGTGGGCGAGTTCATGGTATATTATGTAGTCGCATAGGTGTTCGGGCATGAACACCAGGATATAGCTTAGGGATATTATGCCGTGCGAGGAGCATTGTCCCAATATACGGTGCCCGGACGAGATTGTCCACCCAACGGGGCATCGCCCTATTTTGGATGCCAGCATTTTGGCTCTAGGCACAAGCACCTGCGGCGCGATTTTCCTTGCCACTTTGCAGAGCATGTCGCTGATTGCGGCTGACGTGGTGTCGAGATCGAAGTCCCAGTCGCTCCCCACCTCCACTGACGAGACTGGATAGGAGGCGGTGCCGAGGATTTTTGCCGGGGCGAACCGCTGGGTGCGTATTACGAAATCAACCAAAGGGAAGCATAGCTCCTGGCCGTCGTAAAAACTTACCTCCGGGCGGCTGGCCAGCAGGCGCGGGGTGAGGTCGTCGAGCACCCGGTGGATGTCGGGAAGCCTTACCCCGTTCGGCACGTTAAGGCTCACAAGGCCGCTCTTCCAGCGTGCGGATATGTGGCGGGAGTTATGGCGCGTATTTACCACGACGCGGCCTAGTGTTGCATGTTGTAGTTCGGCGACAGGCATATTTGCCAGGAGGTTTGGTGTTTGATGAGGTTGCTGCAGAAACGGGCTTGATTATTTGCAGGATGTTATTTCCGGGGGGCGCCCATCCCGAGTTTGTCGCGCAGGGTGTCGGTGAACATGTGCGACGGCTGGAGGATGAGCTTGACTTTGTAGGGTGCCTTGGTTATGCGCAGGCGTGCCTGGAGGGGCAGGGTTACTGATTTCCCGTCGGCTGAAAGCCGGTAGCCTGTGCCTCGGGTTGTGACCGTTATGTCGATTACGGATGAGTCCTTCACAACCAGCGGACGCATCGACAGTGAGTGCGCGGCTATGGGCGAGAGCACCCATCCTGCAAGTTCGGGGTCGAGAATCGGCCCCCCTACCGACAGGTTGTAGGCGGTGCTGCCTGTAGGGGTCGAAAGGATAAGGCCGTCGCCCACGTAGTTGAGCGAGGGGCCGTTGTCGATAACGGTGGCTATGTTGAGCATGGCGGCGTTGTCGCCACGGGTGATTGCGATTTCGTTTAATGCAGTGAGATGCGTCGGAGCGGTGCCTCCGCCGGTTACTTCCACATTAAGCAGCGAACGGTTCTCGACGCGGAACCGGCCATTGAGGAGCGTTTCATAGATTTCACCGGCATGTTCGAAGGTGAAAGCCGACAGGTAGCCGAGATGGCCGGTGTTGATTCCTGCCACCGGCGTTTCATTCCCCCCTACCCATCGGGCGGTTTTCAGGAACGCCCCGTCGCCGCCGATACTGATTGCCAGGTCGGCGTTCGGCTGGGTTGAGAGCGGCACGTAGTCGATTCCTATCGCGAAGCGGTCGCCCAGGTTGTCGGTGAGGTAGTTTAGGAAAGGCTCGGCCATAACGATGTCGTCGCCGCGTTTGAGCAGTGTGGTTACAAGGCGGTTGATTGCGTCGAAATGGCCTTCTTGGTGGCGGTTGCCGTTTATAGCGAATTTCATGACGGTTGTGTTGGCTGGCGGCTGTTGGTTAGGCTATATCTCCAGGTAGTGAAGCAGTTCGTTCACACGCGCCATTGCTTCGGAACGTGCGGCAGGGGTGAGGTCGCCTGCGGAATGGACTACCTCGTAACCGTAACGGGCCAGTGAGCGGGCAATCCCGTCGGCTGCACGCGTGTTTGCCCGGAGCATGACCACGGGATGCCCGTCGGCATCGCGCATGCCTGTCACCGAAAGCGCCAGCAATTGCGCGTCGCAATCCTCCACGGCTTTTGCCAATGCCGAGGCGCTGTAGTTGCCGGGAGGGCATGCAACCAGCAGCTCGCAGCTGTCGGGATGTGGCGGCAGTGTTGCTTCCAGCCGCTCATGGGTCGGCATGGAGCCTGACATGTAACGTGTAAGGGTATCGTTGGCAGTCCGGGTCATATTGTCTGGTCGGTAGCGTGGTTATGGCAGTGCCTGCCTGCTTTCATATACATCGGTTCGAGAGAGGCTCCGACACCGGGATGATTTCTTATACAAACTCTTACAGTGTGTTTTAACATGACACAAACTGTAAGCTGTTTGCAGTAGCTTTATTCGATTTTAACGTGTGTGGGTTAAAGTCTGCCCTTATTGTCAAAATCTGTTAACAGCTGAAATTAACATCTCCGTTCAAGGGGTTCTCTTGATTTTTCTGACTAAATTTGCAGTCAGCTTTGCGCGGGGTTTCCCCTGTGGCAAAGGTAGCTAATTTTCTCTAATCTCCTCATATACCCGTATAACGCGGAGGGGGATATTATAGATTTTTTTCATTTGTAAAAAATGACCACCAATCTAAGTGTAAATATCAACAAGATAGCCACCCTGCGCAATGCCAGGGGTGAAAACGTGCCCGATGTGGCACGTGTGGCCGTGGATTGCGAGGCTTTCGGTGCCAACGGCATAACGGTGCACCCTCGTCCGGACGAGAGGCATATACGCCGTTCCGATGTGTTCACGCTGCGCCCGCTTGTAAAGACAGAGTTCAATATAGAGGGTTACCCTTCGCCGGAGTTTATCGACCTGGTGCTTAAGGTGAAGCCCGAACAGGTGACGCTGGTGCCTGATGCCCCCGACGCACTCACATCGTCGGGCGGCTGGGATGTGGGTCGCAACATGGAGTTCCTGACAGGGGTGGTCGATTCCCTGCGTGAGGCCGGCATCCGCAGCTCGATTTTCGTGGATACCGACGTCGAGAATATCCGCCTGGCGGCCAAGACCGGTGCCGACCGTGTGGAGCTTTACACAAAGCCCTATGCCGACAGATACGGCAAAAATCCCGAAGAGGCCGTAGCCCCTTATGTCGAGGCTTCGCGTGCAGCCCACAAGGTGGGGCTGGGAGTGAATGCCGGGCATGACCTCAACCTCGACAACCTGCAGTATTTTAAGGAGCATATGCCTTATCTCAACGAGGTGTCGATAGGCCATGCGCTGATTGCCGATGCCTTATATTTAGGGCTGTCGGAAACCATCAAGCGATATAAGGCGGCTTTGAAGCCTTCTGCCCCTGCCAAAAGTCAATCATAACAAACAACTAAAATCCGTTATAATGCTCTTACTCGATACCGCCATAGCCGGTGCGCCTGCTTTGCCCCGGGAACTTGAACTGTCCCTGTGGGATCTCTGCCTCAAAGGCGGGCCGTTGATGATTGTGCTCGCTTTGATGTCGGTGATTTCCATATATATATTTATAGAGCGTGCCATAGTTATTAACCGCGCCAACCGTGAGGACGCCACTTTCATGCAGCGTATCCGCGACTATATCCACGAAGGTGAAATCGAAAGCGCCTTTAATCTGTGCCGCAAGAACGGTTCTCCATATTCACGGCTTATAGCCAAAGGTATAAGCCGTATCGGGCGCCCGGTCAACGATATCCTTGCCGCCGTTGAAAACACCGGCAATATCGAGATTGCCAACCTGTCGAAAGGTCTGCCATGGCTTGCCACCACTGCGGCAGGCGCCCCGATGCTAGGGTTCCTCGGCACGGTAATCGGCATGGTGCAGGCATTCTATGCAATTGCCGCCGAGGGTAATTCGGCCAATATCGCCACATTCTCGTCGGGTATCTACACCGCCCTGGTCACCACCGTGGCCGGTCTGGTGGTCGGCGTGATAGCGCTTTTTGCCTATAACTACCTTGTTGCACGCATAAATTCGGTCATGAACCTTCTCGAATCAAAGTCGATGGAGTTCATGGACCTTCTAAACGAACCTGCGGCCTGATGGCGGCATAACCCGAAAAATCCCGTTTCCACAGTGTTAAAACGTCAGAACCGGATGATGGCGGAATTTTCGATGGCGTCGATGACCGACGTCATATTCCTGCTGCTCATCTTTTTCATGGTAACATCCACATTCGTGTTCCCCACCGGGCTTGAGGTGACATTGCCGCAGAGCACCGAGCAGAGCGCTGTAAAACCATCTACACGCGTCTACATCGATGCGGAGGAGAACATATTCGCATCGGCCGGCGACGAGCAGCCGCAACCCCTGCAAATCGATGCCCTGGTCACATTCCTGCAACTTGCGCAGCAGCAGGATTCGACAGGCTTTATCGCTCTCTATGCAGATGAGAAAGTGCCTTACGGGCGCATTGTGGAGGTGTTGAACGCAGGGGCTTCCAACAATCTGAAAATGGTGCTTGCCACCAAACCTGTGAGCAATCCTGACGGGTTGCCGGGTTCGGCTTCACGGGCGGCGATGCCGGTTGCCACAGCCGCCGGGGAATCATCCGTAGCTTCTCAGGGGCAAGGAAAAGCCCTTTAATCCTTACTACGAGTCATGCGCAAACCCGAACGCATATATGCCATTGCAGGCGCACTGCTTTTCCACCTGGTAGTCCTGGTGGTGTTCGTCAGCACATTCCTCACCTATCCCCCTGCAGGAGTGGAGGAGTGGCCGCCGCAAAAGCCTCATGATATTATGCTTGAGAAAGTGGAGGACATCTATGCTTCGGGTGAGTTTGTAAAAACCGGCGACAATCTTGATGAACTCCTCCCCCCTGACGAACCGGCGCCTTCGGATGTTACCGACCCGGTTCCGACCCAGGATGCCGTGGATATGGAAAATGCCGGGAAAGCTGCCGAACCTAAGAAGGTTGTGACCTCGGAGCAGCCCTCGCCGGCAAAAGTTGAAAAGAAACAGACAGGCCCCACTGAGGAAGAAATCCGTGCCGAGAAAGAACGGCAGGAGGCCAAACGCCAGCAGCAAGCCAAAAAGAATGCCGACAATGCCACCAAGAAGGCCTTCGGCGGCAAAGGCAAATCGACTCCCGGTTCTGCCGAAGGGAGTTCGGCAAACGGGGCAACTACAGGAACGCCCGGTAACGGCTTGAAAGGGCGCACTATGGAAAGTTGGACATCGGTGGGTAGCACCAAGCTGGGTGTAATTGTAATCAGGGTGAAAGTCAACGCCAAAGGGCAGGTAATCAGCGCCACTTACGACACTGCCGCAAGTTCGGGTCCTGTTGCCGCTGATGCCACTATGCGCCAAAACTGTATCGCCCGTTCACGTCAATGCCGCTTCTCGGTGCTCGAAGGTGCCCCAACCCAGTCAGGCACCATCTCGTGGGTTTTCAAATAACGGCGTCCGTTAAACACATTTCCCATGGAGCCACAGCCGTTTCTTTGCAAAAAAGGGAATTACAGAGAGGTTGCAGCTTATCAGAAAGCAGAGACAATTTGTAGCTGACGGCGGGATTCGGGAACAGATGACACGTGCCCGGCTTGCCTACCGTAATGGCTGTAAAGGCTGCGTTCAGCCTTTGCTAATGGTCGTTCTAGTTGCTTTGGTTTAACTAGCCAGACTGGAATGACTAGTTAAACCAGAGCACCATGCCAAGGTTTGCTGATGTGAATCAGTAGCGGAGTGAGGAGCCGCCCAGGAATTCGCGAAGGAGCGAGGTCGGTGGGACACCGCGTTCGCCGATGGGGCGGAAGTAGCTCAGGAAGCGGCGCAGGCGGTAGGCTTCGGCATATTCAGGGGTGTCGTTGGGGACATCGCGCAGTATGGCTTCCCCATATTCCTTCATTACGCCGAGTTCGAAAATAAGTGATGAGTTGAATGTGCTGTCGGCGTTTTCCTGGTAGGGGAATATCCATTTTTCCTCGCCCCGACGCACGCTCGGCCAACGGCGGATGGTTTCTACCGCAGATGTACCACGGTATTTGTAGTCGCGGATTATGCGGCGCAACAGGCGGTTGTCGGTTGTGGGAATCCAGTTATGGTCGTCGATTGACAGGGTTGTCAGTGCCGATACATACACGCGGTACTTCATGCGCTCCTCAATGGCGGCTGTGAGTTCGGGATTGAGGCCGTGGATTCCTTCTATAAGGAGAATGGAATTGTTTTCCAGGCGCAGTTTGTTCCCTTTGTACAGACGTTTGCCGAGTTCGAAGCTGTATGTCGGCATGTCTACTTCCTCGCCCCGTAACAGCGCCGACAGGTCGCGGTTGAAGGTTTCAAGGTCGAGCGAGTAGAGCGATTCGTAATCATAATCACCCGTTTCGTCGCGCGGGGTGAGTTCGCGGTTTACGAAATAGTTGTCGAGCGAAATCATTTTCGGCTTCAACAGGTTCGTGGTCAGGTATATCCCGAGCCGTTTAGTGGTAGTGGTCTTTCCTGACGACGAGGGCCCTGCGATGAGTACTACGCGTGCACCTCCCTCTTGATAGCGGCGGGTGATTTCATCGGCTATCGCAGCGATTTTTTTGTCGTGCATGGCCTCGGCAACGTTGATAAGGTCGGCCGACCGCGTTTTTTCGATGGCGCGGTTGAGCTGCCCCACGTTTGCAATCCCGATTACCTCGTTGAAATGCAGGTAGTCGACATAGGCGTCATACATTTTTTCCTGGGTTACCTGCCTGGCCGGTATGTGTGGGTCGCATTTATCGAAGCCCATGAGCAGGAAGCCCTCTTTGTAGGGGATGAGGTCGAACACGTCGAGTATGCCTGTGGAGGGGGCCAGGGCGCCATAGTAGCTGTCGATAACGCCGTCAAGTCGGTAATATGTGGTGTATAGTTCGTGAGTGGTTTCGAGCAGTTCCACTTTGTCGGGCAGGTCGGCCTCGCGGAATTTCTCTATAATATCCGATGTCAGTCGTTCCTTGCGTTCAAACGGGATGTCGCGGCGTTGTATGTCGCGCATTATTTCGAGCAGGCGTGATGTTATTTCAGGCATCTCCTCCGGTGCGGGCGACAGGTTCAGTGTCGTATCCTGGTTCTCCTTTTGTGAGGTGAACAGCCTGCAGTAGTATCCACCGGCAATGGAATGCTCGATGCGCAGCCTTAATCCGGGGAATCCCTTTTTAACGGCATAATAGAGCATCATGCACAGTGAACGGACGTAGACCCGTGCGCCTGACGGGGAATTCTTGCTGAGAAATTCCACCTGTTTGGGGCCGAAAAGCTGGTATTGCAGCGGTTCGGTCTTGTTATTTACTGCGGCACATATTAGTTGCAACGTACCCAACCTGGGGGCAAGCCGGTTGGCGATTTCCTGGAGGGTTTCGCCTCCGTGTATGGGGAGGTATTCCCCGGTATTCTTACAATATATTTTAAGGGTAGCACTCATGGTATTGATAAGGAATTTTAAGGCATGTTTGTTCAGCAAAAGAGAGATGTAAGGGTGTTTTCAAGAGCGGTGGCGGCTTCGGAAAAGGGCTTTAAGGCGTTGTTTGCGTTGCATTCGTTTATGGAATGTGTCGAATGCCTTGCCTGCCTCGGCCTGCACCTGGGCCATATCGCGCCCGGTAGCCCTGGCATATGCGGCTGCTATGTCAAGTGTGATTTCCCTTGAGCAGGATAGGGCTTTGAACATCTGCATAAGGCGGCTTCGTTCTTTGACTCCGAATGCCGTGCGGTTCAGGTCGACATAATGGAACCTGTAGTGGCCGTCGGGAGAATCCTTGGGTGGCTGGACCAGGATGTTTCCTGTTGAAAAATCCTTCATCCATATCCCGGCGGCATGCAGCCTGCCGATTTCGGCACCTAAAGCTTCAATCAATGCGTCGCGGTCGGGGCGTCCTTCCCAGCAACGCATGTCGGGAAATTGGAGCTGTTCGCAGAAATAGTAGCTCCGGGTCAGGCGCGGCCATATGCCGATGTTACCGGCAATCCGCAGGCCGGAGTTGGTTTCGCTATATCCGAGAGGGGCAGGGGTGTTGAATCCCATGTCGGTAAGGCGTCGTGCGAATTCATATGAACGCGCTGCTTTCCCTGCCCGGAAAGTGGCATAGATATAGTCGTTGGGGAATGGTGGCACGCGGAATGCCTTTACGTTTATCGCAAACGCGTTTCGGTGCGGGTTCGGGGAATGGATTGCGAGTTGCGGGGCATCGACATAGAACAGGGTGTTGCGTGCCCCTTCGTAAATCACGGTCGCTTCGGCAGGTTTACCGCAGGCGGTTATTTGCTCGATAATCAGGCGTGCGCCTGGAAAATCGGGGTTGACGGTTATGTTCTGTCTCGTTGCCATGCCGGAATGTGAATGCGGTTATCTTTGTTAGACCGATGTTTCCACAAAAGGATTATTGTCAATCCCTGTGGAGCGGCCTTTATTCCTAGAATATGATGCTTGCCGCAACCCCGTAGGCTCCGTCGGCGGCAAATGGCGAGGCTATCCAGGTAAGGCGTTTCTTTTCCTGCTCCGGGGTGAGGCGTTGCAGGAGTTCGTCGCGGTGCATGCGCACGCGTTTATGGAATATCTTCGGGTAGACCCAGTAGGCGAACGTTGTGCTGAGATAACCGAGTGCCGCCCCGCCTACCACGTCGTTGATCCAGTGCCGGTCGTTATGGATCCGTAGGTAACCTACGGCGATTGCCACGGCGTAGCCCGCCGCGCCAATCCATTTGCTTTTGTGCCAATATTCGCGGCGTAGGAATTCAGCCCCCATAAAGGCTGTGCCGGTATGGCCTGAGGGGAATGAGTTTTTGGCGTTGCTGTCGGGACGCTTTTCGCCGAAGGCCGTTTTGGCGGCATAGTTGATTACGCCGAAGGTGGCATAGCTCATTGCCAAGAGTATGGTTCGGTCAAGCAGGTTATGCTGGCTCTTCACCCCTACGAAGTCCAGGCCGTAGCCTACAACGGCAGGCGCGTATTGGATATAGTTGTCGATTGATGTTTTGTCTTTGCCATGGTGCGACAGTTTTTGCTGCACATATTCCCTCGCCTGCACCAGTTTCGGGGTGCGAACGAAAAGAGCTGCGGCGGTGAAGGCCGCGGCCGGTACGGCGAATTCCGCGATTCCTACATCATGCGAAGTGTCGCCGAGTCGGACTAGGTCGTCAGACACGTTTTCCGAGCGGAGAGGGTAGGGGAGGGGTTCGTCGATAATGGTCACCGTTGTGTCGCCGGCTTGCTGTGATATTACCACGGTTTCATCATCGTAAATATCATCGGGAGCCGGCGTCATGGGCGACTGGATGATTACGATTGTGTCGTTTTGGGCGGTTGCCGCCGTTGTGGCCGGTCGGGCTACAATCAAAGTTGTGTCGGGCTGCAATGACGCACCTGTTGCCGCAACATTTGCGAGGAGGAGTGACGTCAACAGTAGTGCTGCTTTTTTGCCGCGCTTGAAACCTTTGATGGAAACTGTGTGCATGTTTGTGAATCTTTGGGTGGGCAGTAAAATGCGGTAGTGTTTTTGCATTTTCCCGGTTTTGTTGCGGCAGTGCTGTTGCTAACGGTTCGCAGACATTACCGGGGCTTCGACTCGTCGATTTTGCGAGTATTATTTAATATGGTGCAAATTTAGCGATTTTTCCGCCGACAGAAATCGAAATATGCCGACAAATGCCCGTGATTGTTCCTATTTTTAAATCTCAGGCGGTTAAAAGTCGTGTTTTTGGTGCTTAAGTTGTTGTATGTCAATTTGTAATGCGTCAAATAGCTGTGTCCGGCTTTTTGTCGCGAAAAAATCGTAGTCCTGACGGAGTGTCGGTTATATTGAAACTCGGTGCAATTTTGTAACTTTGTGTAACCGGTTGTCGTAGGTGTGGCGCCGTTAACTAACATTTCATTTTGCTGTGGCACTTAATTACATCTGGATTGCTTTTTTCATAGCGGCATTTTGTGTCGCGTTGTTCCGAACGTTGGTTCTTGGTGATTTTTCCGTATGGTCGTCGGTAATGTCGGCCTCCTTCTCATCGGCTGCCACTGCGTTTGAGATTGCCCTGGGGCTGACCGGGATTCTTTCGCTGTGGCTCGGTTTGATGAAAATAGGCGAGAAGGCCGGGGTAATCGGCTTTTTCGGGAAGATGATTTCGCCGCTTTTCTGCCGGCTGTTTCCCGGTGTGCCTAAAGGGCATCCGGCAATGGGGTCGATTTTCATGAACGTTTCGGCCAATATGCTCGGCCTCGACAATGCGGCAACCCCGCTGGGGCTTAAGGCCATGCAGGAGTTGCAGACCCTCAACAAGGAGAAGGACACCGCAACCGATGCCATGATTATGTTCCTGATTCTTAATGCGTCAGGGCTTTGCTTTATTCCTATAAGCATAATGATGTACCGTGCCCAGGCGGGTGCTGCCAATCCTACAGATATTTTCCTTCCGATTCTTTTGGCCACGTTTATATCGACCCTTGTTGGAATTGTGGCGCTATGCATCAAGCAGCGCATACGTCTGACCGACCCTGTGCTTATAGCATGGCTCGTGGGGATGGGTGCTGTTATTGCAGGGATAGTGTGGTTTTTCTCGGGGATGGATGGGGGCCGGGTTGAACGTTGGTCGGGATTCATTGCCAATGCCATGTTGTTCGGGGTTATAATGCTGTTTTTGTGCGCCGGTCTGTGGAAGCGGATTAATGTTTACGAGGCTTTCATAGAGGGCGCGCGCGACGGATTCAAGACCGCCGTGACCATTATCCCGTATCTTGTGGCTATCCTTGTGGCTATAGGTATGTTTCGTGCGTCGGGAGCGATGGATGTGATTACAGGGTGGATGACCTCGGTCGTTGCGGCATTAGGTTTTGATACCGGGTGGGTCGAGGCGCTTCCCACAGCGCTTATGAAACCACTTAGCGGTTCCGGCTCAAGAGGTATGATGATCGACCTGATGGCAACCCACGGCGCCGACGCGTTTGTGTCGCGTGTGTCGGCCGCCATACAGGGTTCTACCGACACGATGTTCTATGTGCTGGCCGTTTATTTCGGCTCTGTAGGCATAAAAAGGACCCGCTACGCGGTTACTTATGCCCTTATGGCAGATATAGCAGGGTCGGTGGCCGGTGTTTTTGCTGCCTATGTGTTTTTCAGATAAAGGGGGAGGAATGGCACCCGTAGGTGGGATAAGCTACATTGCTTGTTGGCCTGCGTGTTTATTCTACATGATTATCCTCATGCAGTTACGGCTTCTGGTTTCCGATTCTTTTCCGTATCTTTGTAAGTAATTTTGTCTTAAGGTTGTCTAAAAATTTTTCCAAAAGATTTTTAGAGGTGTTTTTGAGTAAATTTTGAGGTTTGAAGAGGGAGCGATGCGGGCATCGTGACCGATGAAAAGCTAAAAATTTACCAAAAAGAGCCTAAAAATCAGCAGACAATCCATTTGAAAAATTTTTTAGACAATCTCTTAATATCAACTGGATGGACGAAAGGTTTCAATGGTTTGCCGAGGGGGTTGAAATGCCCCGGCTTGATTTTGCCGTATTGCGCGAATGGATAACGGCGGTTGCCGAATCGCATGGGCGCATCCCGGGCTGTCTGTCATATGTTTTCTGTAATGACGAGCGCATCCTGGAGGTTAACCGGCAGTTTCTGAATCACGATTATTATACGGATATAATTACATTTGACGATTGCCGTGGCAGGCTGCTCCGGGGGGATATGTTCATATCGCTCGACACGGTGCGCACCAATGCGGAACTGGTCGGGGCGACCTATGAGCGTGAGTTGCTGCGTGTAATCATTCACGGGGTTCTTCACCTTTGCGGCATCAACGATAAAGGCCCGGGGGAACGGGAGGTTATGGAAGCCAATGAGGATAAGGCCCTTGCATTGTTAAACAACGCTTTATGAAATTTGACTACGATGTGATAGTGGTCGGGGCAGGCCACGCCGGTTGTGAGGCTGCCTCAGCGTCGGCGCGTATGGGCGCGCGGACGTTGCTTATAACCATGGATCTCAACAAGATTGCCCAGATGAGCTGCAATCCTGCCGTAGGTGGTATTGCCAAGGGGCAGATTGTCAGGGAAGTTGATGCCATGGGGGGGATGATGGGTATAGTCACAGACCGAACGGCAATACAGTTCCGCATGTTGAACCGCTCCAAAGGGCCTGCTATGTGGAGTCCGCGCGCGCAGTCTGACCGCATGCGTTTCTCGGAAATGTGGCGCCATATACTGGAAAACACCCCCGGCCTGTATCTTTGGCAGGACGACGTTGTAGAATTGGTTTTCTCCGACGCCTGCGGGACGGACGGGGAAGCATCCGCCGGGGGTGGGCGCCGTGTCGTGACGGGCGTTAAAACCGCGTTAGGGGCTGTGTTTAATGCCAGGTCGGTGGTGCTTACCAACGGCACATTCCTTAACGGGCTTATGCATGTGGGGCGCACCATGGTTGAAGGCGGGCGCTGTGCCGAACCGGCTTCGCGCGGCATCACAGAGCAGCTTGTGGGGATGGGTTTCAAGTCGGAACGGATGAAAACCGGCACACCGGTGCGTATCGACGGACGTTCCGTAAAATGGGAGTTGACCGAGCCTCAGGAACTGGAGGAGGATTTCCACAAATTTTCCTATCTGCCTTCGGTTAGACGCGAACTGAGACAACGCCGTTGTTTCACGGTATATACCAATAGCACTACGCATGATATCCTTAGGGAGGGGCTGCCTGATTCGCCCCTTTACAACGGCCAGATTCAAAGTATAGGCCCGCGTTACTGCCCTTCGATAGAGACAAAGATTGTCACATTCGCCGATAAGACCGAACACCAGCTGTTTCTTGAACCGGAAGGGGAGGAGACCCAGGAATTTTATCTTAACGGTTTCTCGTCGTCGTTGCCGATGGATATACAGCTTCGGGCTTTAAAGACTATACCCGCTTTTGCTGATGTGCAGATTTACCGTCCCGGCTATGCTATCGAATATGACTTTTTCGACCCGACGCAGCTTAAGCATACGCTCGAAACGAAGCTTGTCGGGAACCTGTTTTTCGCAGGTCAGATTAACGGGACTACGGGCTATGAGGAAGCGGCGGGGCAAGGTCTGGTTGCCGGTGCCAATGCCGCAATCAATGCGTTGAATTCGGCATTGCCTGAAGGTTCCGACAAGGTTGTGCCGCCTTTTACACTGGCTCGTGACGAGGCTTACATCGGGGTGCTTATCGACGACCTTGTGACAAAGGGTGTCGACGAACCTTACCGCATGTTTACTTCGAGGGCGGAATACCGTATCCTGCTCCGTCAGGATGATGCCGACATGCGTCTTACGCCGAAGGCTTATAAAGCCGGATTGGTTTCGCAGGAACGTTACGATACGATGCTTTCAAAACAGCATCTTCGCGACGGACTGATAGAATTCATATCAAACCATTCGGTAAAGGCTGCCGAGATAAACAGGGGGTTGGAACGGCTTAATGAAGAATTGGCTCTTAAAGGCACGCCTTCGGAACTTACCATGTTGCGCGAAGGGTGTAAGCTTAAGGCATTGCTGCTCCGTCCGCAACTGTCGGTGATGCATCTTTGCCTTATTGTGCCGGCACTTGAGGAGGTGGTTTCGGCGCTTCCCGAGGATATGAGGCAGGAGGTTGTTGAAGCTGCGGAAATATTATTGAAATATGACGGATATATCAAACGCGAACAGATGATAGCCGACAAAATCCGTAGGCTCGAATCAATCCCGCTTGGCGACCGTTTCGATTATTCCGCCATATCGTCGATTTCTACGGAGGCTCGTCAGAAGCTCCAGAAAATCCGCCCTGCAACGGTTGCCCAGGCATCGCGTATCCCGGGTGTCTCACCGGCCGACATCAATATCCTGCTCCTGCTTTCCGGGCGGTGACATAGGCATGATTGTTTCACGTGGAACATTCGAAACCTCCGCATCGCCAGCTGTTTATACGAAATAATTATAAGAAAACAAATAAATAAAAACCATATCATGGAATACGTTAAATCAAAAGTTCGCGACGTTTTGGATTTCCCTCAAAAGGGGGTGGTGTTTAAAGATCTTACCACTGCGTTTAAAGATCCGCGTGCTCTTCATATTATTGGTTGGGACCTTTCCCAGCTTTATCGCGACAAAGGTGTGACCAAGGTTGTCGGTATAGAATCGCGTGGTTTTATCGGAGGGTCGATTCTAGCCTTCGAGCTTGGCGCCGGTTTCGTGCCGGTGCGTAAGCCTGGCAAACTTCCTGCCGATACCCTCACGGCTTCATATGACAAGGAATATGGCAAGGATACAATCGAAATCCATCGTGATGCGATAACCGAGGATGATGTAGTGGTGTTGCATGATGACGTGCTTGCCACCGGTGGCACTATGGCCGCAGCCTATGAGCTTGTGAAGCGTATGAACCCCAAGAAAATCTATATCAACTTCATCATCGAGTTGGGTGCCCTCAATGGCCGTGCCAATCTTCCTGCCGATGCCGAGGTGACATCACTAATCAAGTATTGACGTTCCGAATCTGCACTGCGCCTGTTTTGATGTCAGACAAGAGGGAGACAATATAATATAAAAACGGGACTCACTGATAAGCCGGGGCCGGGAAGAGAATAAAAAAATTCTCTTTCCGGCCCCGGCTTATCGGTAATAGTGCATCCAACAATCTCTTCCAACACCTCCAAATTTCTTAACTTCTCAACTTCTAAATTTCTCAACTTCTTTTTTGCATAATCGAAGTTATCTGCATACCTTTGCATACCCGACAACAGGTGACCGATGACAGGGAGTTTCCCTGCCGGACGTTTAAAAGGGAACAGGGTGAGAATCCTTGACAGTCCCGCTGCTGTGTGCTTCGGGCGAATCCTAAGGGTAGGGCGGAGAGCCGTCCTTACAGGCGAAAGCCGGGATTTGCCCCTCGTTGTCGCCACAACCGAGATGGGGTTGCCACTGCGGTTCATCTGAAAGAACCGTGGGAAGGCAAGGCGACGGATACGGGAAGAAGCGAGTCAGAAGACCTGCCTGTGTGTCCTATCTGCTTGTAGTGCGTCTTATGCTGCAATTGTGCGACTCTGTGTTGCCGGTTCCGGATAAAGCCGTCTGCATGCAACAGCCGTTTTAACAACACGTCTTCGAGGATTGAGACCATGGCTAATCTTGTTCCCATTACAATAGCGCTGCTTACGTTGCGCTTTTTATGAGTTACAACTCCCCCGCGTGTGGCTTCTGCTGCCTGCGGTTTTGTCGTGTTGTTACGCATGCTTTTTCCCTAACGGGACAAGGCATGCAACCTACGGTAAAGCCGGTTGCAAAAGAAGCCCCCGTGTTTCTTGCCTGCTGCGGGTGGGGCGGCTGGCCGCCATGTTGAAACTGACTAAATAAACATAATCATTAAAATTTTTACATGAGACACATTTCTACATTTTTGGTTTTGGCATCCCTCTTAAGCGGAGGCTTTGCCAGGGCTTATGCATCCGATGCCATGCAGACCTATGTATTGGAACCGGGAACAGGGCATACCGTGACGGTGGATTCCCCGCTCACGTTCTATGATGACGGCGGGGCGGATGCCAATATTACCCCCGGTTTTGCCGGAACCGTGACATTCATACCGGCCCATGAAGGGAAGGTGCTGATGTTGAATGCCGAGGAATTCAGCATCGGCGGGGGCAAAATGTATGTTTACAGCGGCCATGATGTGGATGCTGCCGCAGTGGTTGGGAAAGGCACAGGTTATTACACCACAACCGGCCCGTCAAACGTGCTTTCGAAAGCTGCCGACGGGTCGCTGACGGTCGACTTCAAGGCTCATGCCACAGCCTCGACGTTGAAAGGCTGGGTGATGTCGGTAACATCGCTTGATGCCGTGAAAATGGATGTCGGGGGGATTTCTGTTTCTCCCGGTGTAGCCGGTGATGTGGTGCGTGGTTCGGGTGATGTGCCGGTAGTCCACCTTGAGGTGACTGTTTCCGGTAATTCCGGGAAGGTTGCCGTTTCAGGCGTGGGCGTTGATTTCAGCGGTTCGTCGGATATTGCCGACATCCAGGGTGCAAAGGTTTTCTATACGGGCACCAACGGGGTGTTCGCCCCTGTAACCCCGGTTTGTGACGCCGTTACACGTTTCGATGCCGGGAAAGCGGAGCTGGTGTTCAACCGTCCTGTGGAATTTGACGCAGCCGGGGTTTACCATCTGTGGGTTGCCGCCGATATTTCGGGTCAGGCGGTTGCAGGCAACAGCCTGACGGCAGCTGTGACTTCGGTGTCTACAACCGGCGAGGCTGTGACAGTGCCGGCAGAGAATGCCGCCACGGTAAAGGTTAAGGCCGGGCTTGGTGGCACATTCCGTGTAGGTGCGTCGGACGATGCCGTTTATCATTCACTGGCAGAAGCGGTGGATGCCCTTGCGGCAGGTGTGGAGGCATCAGTCCTGTTCATGCTGGAAGACGGGGAATATAAGGAAAATATAACCGTTGCCGACATCCAGGGTGGCACGGCTACTCATCCCGTTGTGTTCTCGTCGCTCTCGGGCAACCGCGACAAAGTGGTGATTTCGGGTGCCGGGGTGCTTGCCGACCGAGGGGTGGTGACAGTCGACAATTCCTCATATGTGCACTTCCGCAACCTTACTGTGTCCGTACCGAAATCCGAAACTTCCGACGAATCTTATTCGGCAATCCTTTTCAGGAACGGCAGCCGCCATTGTTCCATTGAGAACTGCATTATCCGTGCGGATGTGACCGGCGGTGCGGAAACATCGTTGGTAAGGGTGGCCGACGGAGGCAATGTGGAGAATACCAACTGCGATTACCTCACCGTTAAGGATAGCTATTTCGACGGCGGTTATATTGCCATGTATGCGTCGGGGGCCGGTTTTGTGGCTCTGCCTAAGGTAAAAGGGATTTCCGTTACCGGCAATGTTTTTTCCAATCCTTATTTCAAGGGTATTTATGTGAACGATTGCCAGGATTTCAACGTGGCCGGAAATAACATTACTTCCGAAACCGCCCGTAAGAGCTATAATGCAATCGACATTTACCGCCCGCACGGTGCCTACCGTGTAACAGGCAACAAGGTGTCGATGCTCCAGTCGACCGACGGCACAGGCATCTACCTCCGCATCGGAGGTGGCCTGTCAGACCAGGCAAACCCGGCTTTGGTTGCCAATAACGTCGTGGTCATCCCCAATGCCGCGTCAGCCTATACTTACGGCATAATGCAGGATGCCTCGATTCAGAATGTTATTGTGGCGCACAATTCCGTAAATGTCAAAGGGGCTTCGACACTCAAGTCGGTGTTCGCGCTTGCTTTTTCCAGTACGGCACCGGCCAATGGCGCCGCCATGGTCTGCAACAATATCCTTCAGAACTCCACTGCGTCCGGGCCGCTCCGCCCGTGGGATGCCTCTCACTACGGCAACCTTAAATTCTCGGGAAACGTTTATTACGGCGGGGCGGAAGTGATGGACGGCGACGGGAAGACATTTGCCGAATATCAGGAAGCGACAGGCGATAACAGCTCCGTGTGGATGCAGGCCGAATTTTTCAGCGATTCAGACCTTCACCTCCGTTCAGCCGGTGAGGCTATGGCGATGCCGCGTCTTGAAGCTGTGACGCACGATGCCGAAGGCACGGAACGCCCGGAGAAAACAACCGCCGGGGCTTATGAATATGCGCCGGTGGTGGCTGTGGCACCTGAAATCATGGACGGGTATCCGGCATTGGGGACGGTAAAGGATGTTTCGGCAACGGTCAACACCCGTTGGACAGTAGGCGGCTCCCTTTATGCCAAGGCGGTGAAAGCTTCGTCCGACGCTCCCTCGCGTGACGAGCTGATGCGCACCCGTCCTGTGGCATGTGATGCCGACGTTGAAACCCCCTACACATTCAACTTCCTCGACCAGCTTACGGAGTATAAGGCTTATTTTCTGATGGTCAGCGCATTGGGCGAAGAGTCGCAAATCGTTGCCTCCCCGCTGTTCTCGACCACCGAGACTATTGAGCCGCTTATGGCTGTGATTGATTGGGATGAGGAGCCTGTTGCCGCAGGCGAAAGCATTGTGCTGCAAGCATATGCAGTAGGTGGTAAAGAGCCTTATACATATCAGTGGGTCGACCAGATGAATGAACCTGTAGGTTCATCCGATCTGTTTACCTGTGAGGCGTCCGTGAACCAGACTTATCGTTTGGAGATTACATCGGCCGACGGCCAGACCGCACGGACTAAAGCCCTTGTGCCGGTGATTGCCCCGACCCTTAGTGTAGCCACATTTGATGACCTTTTCCTTGAACATGAAAGCAACTGGATGTTCGATCCCGATGCGACAGCCGAAACGGTTTCAGATGCGTTCTTCAGTGGTTCTTTCCGCTTCGGCAACTTCCCGATGGTGCAATACGGGGCATGGTGCGGATATGGTTATGCAAATGAAACCGCAACCGAGTTCAACGATGATTACACAAACCAGTTCCGCAATGTGGTAGGTGGTGGTGCCGCCAAGACTGACAACTACGGGGTGGCATATATGATGTATGCCGACACGCGTATCAATGTGTCGGCTTCCGACAAAGGGCTTGTAATCCCCGGTGTGTATATCACCAATGCTGCCGTCACTGCCGAGAAAATTCTGTTAGGCGACACGTGGTGCCCTAAATTCACGGCTGAAAACGGCGACTACATGACGTTGAAAATCTACGGCTACGATGCCGAAGGAAAAGAGACCGGTGTTGTCGATGCCGTGCTTGCCGATTTCCGTGGCGAATATGGCGAGGCCGGGGGATATGTGCTTTCCGACTGGAAATGGTTTGACCTCTCGCAGCTTGGTGCGGTAAACACTTTGAAGCTCGACTATGAGAGCACGCAGAAGGATTTTGTGCCTGGTTATGCCTGCTTTGACCAGCTGGGGGCGTACGACCCGTCGTCGGCCCTCGACGGCGTTTCAGGTGCGGTGTCCGAAATCCGTGTCAGGTTATCGGCGCGCGACTGCCTCACCATTCTTGGGGCCGAAGGGGATTATACGTTGCGCCTGTTCTCTGTCGACGGTGTGCTGCATGCCACCCATAATCTTAACGGGGCGGCAACGGTGTCGATTGCAGATCTCCCTGCCGGGGCATGCATTGCCGAAGTGGTTACTGCCGACGGCTCCAGCCGTGTGCTCCGCTTTATGAAGAAACTGTGAATATAAAATACGTTTGGGTTTTTTAATTTGATTAAACGCAACATCCGATTCGGATGTTGCGTTTTTTCTTTGAGGCGGCGGGTATTTCTCCCTACCTGCTTCATAATGAATCACTATGGTTCTAATCTTTTAAATCCGGAGTGTTATGAAGAAAGTGGTTATCGTGGGGGCGACATCGGGAATCGGGCTGAATGTGGCCGAACGGCTTGCCGCCGACGGAATGCTTGTAGGCATAGCCGGGCGCAAGGTCGAAGTGATGAAGGAGCTTCAGAAGAAATATCCGGGTCGCGTTTTCTATTCCCGGATTGATGTAACAGACGAGAAAGCATCCGAGCATCTGCGTCACCTTATCCGCCGCATGGGTGGCATGGATGTGTACTTCCATATCGCCGGAATCGGTTACGGCAACGACGAATTGGAGGTCGATAAGGAGGTAGCGACCATGCAGACCAACGTTGTGGGGTTCACACGTATGGTCGACACCGCTTTCCGCTATTTCCGCGACGAGCGTGCCGGATTCGGCCAGATTGCGGCCATAACCTCCGTTGCCGGTACTAACGGATTGGGGCATCTTGCAGCCTACAGTGCCTCGAAACGTTTCCAGCAAACCTACCTGCGGGCGCTCAACCAACTTGCCACAATCCAGAAGCTGCATATAAAATTCACCGACATCCGTCCCGGCTGGATTCGTACTCCTTTGCTTGACGATGACCGGAATTATCCCATGATTATGCAGCTTCCTTATGCCGTGCCGAGAATTATACGCGCAATTCGCCGCCGGAGGCGGGTTTCGGTTGTTGACTGGCGGTGGAACATCCTGGTGGGATTATGGCGCCTGATTCCCAACAGCCTGTGGGTGCGGCTTCCTGTGCCTGTCGAAACCATCGCATCACGTAACCAACAGCACCTCAATGCGGCAGAGGCTTCCTACGGGGATTTTCAGCCATAAGTGTGAGGTAATCGGGGCTTTGATGTGAAATTGCAAGGTTTGTTCACCCTTACTTCTGACTTATTGCTGCTTGCGTTCTGCTTCTTCAGTTTCTTTTTCGTAACTTTGCGGCAACTTTACTGTCCCCGACGATGAAAGAACAATTTGAAATGGTGGCTAAAACCTTCCAGGGTCTGGAAGATGTGCTGGCCGAGGAGCTGCGTGGCCTTGGTGCCGAAAATGTTGAGCCGGGACGCCGGATGGTGTCATTTGAAGGCGACCTGGAAATGCTTTATAAGGCGAACCTGTGTTGCCGCACGGCGTTGCGCATTCTCAAACCGATACATAAATTCAAGGCCCGCAACACCGACGACCTTTACGAGCATGCCAAAGAATTCGATTGGGGGACTCTGATGTCGGTAGGCGGCACATTCTCCATCGACACTGTGGCATTCAGCGACGAATTCACCCATTCGCGTTTCGTTACCTACAGGGTCAAGGATGCTATTGTGGACTGGTTTAAGGACCGCTATGGCGATGACAAACGTCCCGGTGTGCGTTTGCAGGATGCCGACGTTATGATTAACGTGCATATTTCAGGCGAGGATGTGACCCTTTCGCTTGACTCCTCAGGCGAGTCGCTGCATAAACGCGGCTACCGGGTTGCCCAGACCGAGGCTCCCATCAACGAGGTGCTTGCCGCCGGTATAATCCTGCGCAGCGGCTGGCGCGGCGACTGCCCGCTGGTCGACCCTATGTGCGGTTCGGGGACATTCCTTATCGAGGCTGCCCTGATTGCGGCGAATATCAACCCCGGTGTATATCGCAGGCATTTCTCTTTTGAAAACTGGAAAGACTTCGACCACGAACTGTTCGACCGCATCTATAACGATGATTCGGGTGAGCGTGAGTTCGATTTCAAGATATATGGCTCCGACATATCGCCCAAAGCCGTTGAAATTGCCGAACGCAACATAAAGAGCGCCGGTGTGGGGCGTATGATCGATTTGCAGACCCGCCCGCTTTCGGCCTGGACTGAAGCCCCTGAGAACGGGGTGCTCATAACCAACCCTCCGTATGGCGAACGTATCAGCGCCGAGGATATGGACGGCCTTTACAGCCTGATAGGGCAGAAACTCAAAAAGGTGTTCCTTGGTTATCATGCCTGGATTATCGCCGCCAAAAACGAATATATAGCCAAAATCGGGCTTGCGCCTTCGGTCAAGATTCCTATTCTCAACGGGTCGCTCGAATGCGAGTTGCGCGAGTACATTATCTTCGAGGGTGATTATAAATCGTTCCGCAGGGAAGGGGGGCGTCTGCGCGAGCAGAATGATGACGAGCCTGAACGTAGTGACGCCAAACCGCGTCGCGACCGCGATAACCGTCGCGAAGGCCGTTTCAGCCGTGGCGACAAGTTTGAACGTGGTGACAGATTCGAGCGCGGTGACCGTAAGGAAGGCCGGTTCGGCCGCAGGGACGGCAAACGTTTCGGCAAGGATGACCGCAAATTCGGCAGGAAGCCGGATTTCAAATCCGACCGCCGGTTTGACCGTAAATCCGACCGTGACGACGAATCACGTGAAGGTCGTGGCGACCGCCCGCGTTTCCGCGACGGCAGGTCGGACGAACGGGCTTTTGCCGACAAGCGTCGTGAGCGCCGTGAAAGCAGGGCATGGCCTGCACGGAACAAACTTGAGGAGCGCTACCGCCCCGGAGGTGACCGTGGCGACCGCCGTCAGCCCGACGACCGCCGACGTGCAATGTCGGATGATTTCCGTCCCGGGCGTCCAGGTGCCGGTAAGTCATTTGCATCCCGGAGCGGGAATAATCCCGATGCGCGTCCGCAGCCATCTGAAAACCCCTTGGCACTGCGTCGCAACGAGGATGCATTGAAAATGATTACCGGCAAGCAGCCGTCGCTCCTGCCGTCGATGCGTACTCGCAAAAAAAAGGAAGATTAACGGTCGCGCCTTCCACGCTGAGTTCCCACTGTAACAATACCTGACTTTTCAATTATTAAATTCCTGCAATGAATATCCTTCTGTTAGGCTCGGGTGGCCGCGAATCGGCACTGGCCTGGAAAATGTCGCAAAGCCCTCTAACTGACAAACTCTTTATTGCCCCGGGCAACGGCGGCACTGATGCTTATGGTGAAAACGTAGGGCTTTCGCCGCTCGATTTCCCCGGCATTGAAAAATTCGTAGCCGAGAACCATGTGGAACTGCTCGTTGTCGGCAACGAGGATCCGTTGGTTGCCGGTGTCACCGATTATTTCAGGGCCAACAACCCCGCATTGCTTGTGGTAGGGCCGGAAAAGGCCGGTGCCATGCTTGAAGGGAGCAAGGATTTTGCAAAACAGTTTATGGTGGATAACAATATCCCCACCGCCCGCTACCGCAGTTTCACCCTTGAGACCCTTGATGAGGGATACCGTTTCCTTGAGGCACTGAATCCCCCTTATGTCCTCAAGGCCGACGGACTTGCCGCCGGGAAGGGTGTCCTGATTCTCGACACTTTGGATGAGGCGCGCCATGAACTGAAAGAGATGCTTTCGGGCATGTTCGGCGCTTCTTCGGCCACAGTGGTGATTGAAGAGTTCCTGAAAGGGATAGAGTGCTCTGTGTTCGTGCTTACCGACGGGCACGGGGGCTACCGCATCCTGCCTGTTGCAAAGGATTACAAACGTATAGGCGAAGGCGACACCGGGCTTAATACCGGCGGTATGGGTGCTGTAAGCCCCGTGCCGTTTGCCGATGCTGCCTTTATGGCGAAGGTTGAGGAGCGCATAGTGCGTCCCACTGTCGACGGGCTTTTGCGCCGTGGCATTGACTATCGCGGCTTTATTTTCCTCGGCCTTATCAATGTCGGGGGGGAACCGATGGTGATAGAATACAATGTGCGTATGGGCGACCCCGAAACAGAAGTGGTTATGCTCCGCATAGCTTCCGACCTGGTGCCGTTGCTTGTGGCCTCGGCCAAGGGCGACCTCGGGGAACTGCCTTTGGCAATCGACCCTCGCACTGCAGTTACCGTGATGTTGGTATCGGGTGGATATCCCGGTTCCTATCTCAAAGGGAAAGTTATAACAGGCACTGAAACCGTTACGGAATCCATCCTGTTCCATGCCGGTACGGCGCGGAAGGATGGTGAGCTTGTCACTTCGGGAGGCCGTGTGATTGCTGCCAGCTCGTATGGTGAAGATATACCGTCGGCGCTCGAACGCAGTTTCCGTTCAGCCCTTGCCGTAGGGTTCGAAGGCAAATATTTCCGCCGCGACATCGGCCGTGACCTTCTTGGCTGATACCGGCGCTATATCTGGGTTCTAAATAATTGCCGGTAGATAGACCATGCTGCGTGACCGCCACATAACGGCTTTTCTGCATACGAAGGGTTCAACCATACTGATTACCTTCTTGGCCTGTGTAAGTTGTGCTATAGCCTGGGAGAAGGGGGCTGTGGCGCATATCGACGGCAATCTCGGCCTGGGATTGCCATCGGCCAATATGTGGCTGGATTTCAACTGGGTGTCGGCTGTAGTGAACCTGTCGGCCAATGTGTTTGCAGCGTTATTGACCGTTTATATCAACCGGGCGTTTAACGTGTTGCGCAGCCTTACGGCGCTTGTGGCCACAATGTTTATGGCCATGCAGATTGCCTCGCCTACCACTTTGGGGCAGTTCTACGGCGGCACGTTGCTTTTGCTGGTCATACTGTTCTGCACCATGCTCCTGTTTTCGGAGTTCGGTAATGAGAACGGGCAGCGGCGTGTGTTCCTTGTATTTGTCCTGGCCGGTGCATGCGCTTTCACCCAGACAGGTTATCTTTTCTATATCCCTGTATTGCTGCTGGGATGCATGCAGATGAGGATATTCACACTGCGCACCTGCCTGGCAGCCCTGTTGGGGATGATTACGCCTGCCTGGATTCTGTTCGGGTCGGGGTTGGTGCGTCCAGAAAACCTCCAGTGGCCTGAAATGGTTGTGGCCTGGTCGGTGTTCGATACCCGTGAGGCGGTACAGGCTTTTGCCACCACCGGCTTTACAATCCTTGTAGGTGTATGCTTCACTATTGCGAATATTCTGAAAATCCTCAGTTACAATTCGCGCGTGCGCGCCTATAACGGCTTCCTGACCACGGCATTCATAGCCACGGCAGCATTCACCTTGCTTGATTTCAATAATTTCACGTTCTATATCCCGTTGCTCAACTGCCTGGCGGCCTATCAGGTGGGGCATTTCTTCACCTATCGCCGTCATCGCCGCAGCTATATATCCATTGTTCTCCTTATCGGGTGCTATGCCGGGTTGTATGCATGGGCGGTGGCATGAGCGGCATAGCCCGGTCTCAATTTATTTATCGTCATGCCGAAGATTGTAATCGAATCGCATATCCCCTATGTAGGCAATGCTTTTGCCGGGGTTGCCGACACGACTTTCCTCCCCCCGGAAGGGATAACCCCTGAAGCTGTGCGTGATGCCGATGCATTGATTGTGCGCACACGCACACGTTGTGATGCCGCGCTGTTGGATGGGTCGCGGGTGCGTTTCGTTGCCACGGCCACTATCGGCACCGACCATATCGACCTCGGATATTGCCGCGATAATGGTATCGAGGTGGTTTCAGCCCCCGGATGCAATGCCCCGGCGGTGGCGCAATATGTGTGGGCTTCGGTTTTCACCCTCAGGCGGGATGACTGGCATGGGCTGACCCTGGGAATAGTAGGGCTGGGGCATGTAGGCTCGATAGTTGCCGACTGGGCACGCAGGCTTGGGGTGAAAGTGCTGGCATGCGACCCTCCGCGTCAGCGCAGGGATGGCGGGTGGAATCCTGCCGGGCCATTCGCAAGCGGCAGCGAGCCGTTTGTAACCCTTTCCGAGATAGCGGAAAAATGCGATATAATCACCATACACACGCCGCACACCAAAACCGGCCGCGATGCCACGCATCATCTTGCCGACAGGCATTTTTTCAGCTCGTTGAAGCGTAAGCCTGTTTTCATTAATGCCGCGCGTGGACCTATCGTCGACACAAAGGCGGTTTTAAGCGCCATCAGCGCACGGCAGCTATCCGCATGCGTGATTGACTGCTGGGAGGGGGAACCGGCCATAAATCGCGAGCTATTGCGCCTTGCCGATATTGCCACCCCGCATATAGCTGGCTACTCGGTGGAAGGGAAGCGCCGCGCCACCGCCGCAGTGGTTTCGGCAGCACTCCGCCATTTCTTCCACAATGGTTCCCCTGAATCTGTTTCTCCCGCTGCCGAGTGTCAGGTTATCGGGCAGTATGACCAAAATACCGTTCTCACCCCCGGTTCCATCCTTGCCTCCTATAACCCTCTGGTGGATTCCGACCTCCTTAAATCAACCTTTAACCCCGCTGTTTTCGAACAGCTCCGCAACAACTATCCCCTCCGTCACGAACTCGGCTTCACCGATGCCGCCCCGGTAAAATAACCGCGTTATCCGTCCGGCCTGCGGCTATATCGTTTGCCAGTCGGTTGAGGGTCAGTGCCATCGCCCGGTTCATTGTTAAGCGGCTTGAATTATCCGGCCATGGTGCCAGCAACAGCAGGCGCCCTGACTCGCATAATCCGAAGTCGCGTCCTGTAGGTTTGAACCGGCCGGGGAATCCTTCAGCCCTCAATTGTATTATGCGTGCACCATGTTCGATGGCTCGTTCACGCAAGGCTTTTTCATCCCGGCTTATGAACGGCGACACAAGCACCCCGCCGTTTGATGCGCATGCCAGCCATCGACGCTCGTGTGTGGTTCGTTCCGATGTGCTCCATGAGCGGTGTATGGCTACGGCTTCCTTGTCAAAATCGCGCAGGAGGAAAATATTGCCATATGCGGCATATTCCTCGTTCCCTATGCGTAGGTGCAGGTATTTTCGAAACAGGTCGGGGAGCTTGCGTTTTATGGCCAGTCGGCGGGGATTGTCGGCAATATAACGGTATAAAATTTCGAGTTGGCCGTTGCGGGAGAGGATTCTGTCATGGAAGCCTTCTGCAAATATAGGGCGGGCGGTTTGTGTCGCTTTTCTGATTTTGGCGGTTGAGGAAGCTTTTAGCGATTGGATAATGGAACCTAAAGGCTTTTTTATTGTGGCGGTTACAAATAGAAGTATATGGATATGGTCAGGCATTATGACGAAGGAGAGGATTTTGACCAAAGGATGGTGGGCAGGGGTTGCAATTATTTCATTGCTGACTATTGTGCCTTCGATTGTGGGTTTTATAAATGCCGAAGCCGGGTTGTCGGCATTTTGCAGATAACCAAGAGGCGGGGCGCCGCTGGCAAGGGTGATGGTGACCATATATATGCAGCGGCTGTGGTAGTCGTGCCATCTGGCACGCCGCAGCTGGTTATGGATAACCGGTTTGAAATAGGCCGGTCTGGTTGGAGGGGGAGGCATGGGAGGAGGGGTGATTAGAAATTTGAGGTGATGGGTGTAGAGGAGGGTTGATGAGATTCGGGGTAGTGGGGTTATCGGGCAAGCTTGCCCGATAACTGTACCGGCCGGGGATTATTTAAGACCCCAGGAGGAGCGGTCGAGGGTGCGGTAGGAAACTGCCTCGCTGATGTGGGGGGCGCCGATGGTGGCTGATTCGTCGAGGTCGGCTATGGTGCGGGCAACTTTGAGGATGCGGTCGTAGGCGCGTGCGCTCATGTCGAATTTCAGCATTGCATGTTCGAGAATGCCCATCGCTTCGGGTGTGGGGCGCGCCCAGCGTGAGAGCATGCGTGGTGTCATCTGTGCGTTGCAGTGAATATGGTTTTCATCGCTGAAGCGCATGGCCTGGATTTCGCGGGCACGCATCACGCGTGCGCGGATAGCGGCTGATGTCTCGCCGGGTTGCATTGTTTGCAATTCCTTGAATGGCACCGGCATGATTTCCACCTGTAGGTCGATACGGTCGAGCAGCGGGCCAGAGATGCGGCTGAGATATCGTTGCACCTGGATTTGGGAGCAGGTGCATTCCTTGGTGGGGTGGTTGTAGAAGCCGCAGGGGCAGGGATTCATCGAGGCTACGAGCATGAAACCTGCGGGGTAGTCGATTGAATATTTAGCACGCGATATGTTGATATGCCTGTCCTCTAACGGCTGGCGCATCACTTCAAGCACCGAACGGGAAAATTCCGGGAATTCGTCGAGAAACAGCACCCCGTTGTGAGCCAGCGATATTTCACCCGGCATGGGGTTGGCGCCTCCCCCTACGAGGGCTACCGGCGAAATGGTGTGGTGTGGCGCCCTGAACGGGCGGGTCGTCATAAGTGTAGACCCGCTTTTAAGCTTTCCGGCAACGGAGTGGATTTTGGTGGTTTCGAGAGCCTCGCCGAGCGACAGGGGTGGGAGTATCGACGGCAGCCGTTTTGCCATCATGGATTTGCCCGAGCCGGGAGGGCCTGCAAGCAGTATGTTATGCCCACCGGCACATGCCACCTCGAACGCCCGTTTCACGCTTTCCTGCCCTTTTACATCGGCAAAATCGAAATCGGATACCTGGCAGGCTTTCCCGAATTCCTCGCGGGTGTTTACAACAGTGGGGCTGGCTGTGGATGCCCCTTGGAGGAACCCGGTTACTTCGCGGAGCGAGCGCATGCCATAGACGTCGAGATTGTTGACCACCGCTCCTTCGGTTGCGTTGGCCTCAGGGACAATCATCCCTTTCATGTGCATGGCACGCGCCATTATCGCCATAGGGAGCACACCTTTGACGGGCAGCAGCGTGCCGTCGAGCGACAATTCCCCCATTATAAGGTATTCGCCCAGGTGCGGGGCGTTGATCTGCCCGTCGGCCGCGAGCACACCCAGCGCTATAGGGAGGTCGTAGGCCGAGCCTTCCTTACGGACATCGGCAGGCGCCATGTTGACCACCACTTTTTTACGTGGGAATTCATACCCGCTTTGGCCTATAGCCGAGATAACGCGTTCGGCGCTCTCTTTCACTGCCGTGTCGGGCAGCCCGACCATGATGAACTGTATGCCGTTTCCGGCAAGGACTTCGATGGTGATTGGTATGGCGTCAATCCCTTGCAGGGCTGCGCCGCAGGCTTTTACGAGCATGATGGTGGAAGGTTATTTCACGGCGTTGCGTGCCGTGGTGACTGACGGGCCGCAATAAAGTACGCGGCTTGTGGAATCTGCTGCTATAAACCATGGCACTGCCGCTATGGGTAGCTTTTCCAACCCTTTGATGTTGAACGGGGCCGGGGCCCAATACCGCCCGATGTGTTTGCCGACGTCCTGCTTCAGTGAATCAGCCGGAACTTTTTCCTTTATGCTTTTATGCCATGATGCGGTATCGGGGTCGCAGGATATGTCGGCAATCATCAGCCGCCCGTTTTTTGAAAGGGGTAGCAGGGCTGAAACGGCAGCCTTCACGGAGTCTGATTTCCTGGCCTGGGAGTCGAGAAACATCAGCAATGTGCGAGGTTTTGACTTCGTGTTGATTTCGGCCAGCGAGTCGGCAGTACTGAAGAGCGTGAAGGGCCCGAGTGCCAGTGAATCGAGTGGGACGGATAGGGGGCGTGTAAGGTCAAGCACCCCGTGAAGTGATGTTGCCGTGACCACTTCGTCAGATAACAGCCCGATTAGTTCCGTAGCGATAGGTTCGTTGCCCCGGAAGTTGAAATAATCGGCCATAAGCACCCCTGACACAAGGCGTTTGGGATTATCGCGCACATATTTCCCGATGGCGTCGTTAAGGCTTCCCATATCGCCGTTTTTGATGGATTCGGCGTTTTCGGTTATGAATTTTGCCAGCCGTTCGGCATCGTCGTTACCGTTGAATTTCATCACTGTAGGGTCGGTTATATCGAATCCGGCCTCTATTGTCTCACCCGGTTTGACTGTAAACCTCCCCACAACGGCCCCGTTACCGGTGTAGATGCGGGCAAGGGTAGGGCGGTCGAGCCGTCCCGTCATGGAGAATTTGCCGTCGATGGCCGGAGCCACCACCGACTGCACCGCCCCGTTGGTGTAATACACCACACGCAGGTTGCCGGTGCCGTAATTTTCTATCTGCCCGTTGATGCGGAATGTGCCGTCGTTGCCGCACGATGAAAGGGCGGCCATGACGGCGGCCATGCATAGCATCATTGAAAAAGCCTTTATCCGGCCACTGATTGTCATATGATTTGCTGAAGCCATAGGTAAGGGAAAATCAACCAAGACGCTGTTGTTTAAATCACTTCATTGCGTCATTAACGGCAAAGTTACGTTTTTTGAGGCATTTTATGCCATCTTTTCATCCAAACTTGCATGAAATAGCGGTTGCAAAGGCGGTGTGTTAGGCATAGAATATCTATCTTTGCATGAATCTTTACGTTGATGTACAACTTGAAGTCGGAATGACTTCCAATCCTCACTTTCTTCGATGAAATCGCAGTTAATGCTGTTGCTTGCCGTATTGGCCTTTTTTTGTGGCTTCTCCCCTGCGAAGGCGCAGATTGTAAATCTGCCCGGAGAGCATGTTGATGTTGATTCGCTCAAACGTGCATTTGCCGATACACACTATTATTTCGGACTTTATAAAGACAACTATTTCATTTTCGGGCCCCCGATAGGCCATAAGCCCGACAGGCAGAACACCAATATAAAGTTCCAGATTTCGATTGCGCAGAAGCTTACGAAAAGCACCTTGCCATGGGGTACGTATCTCTATCTTTACTACACCCAGAAAGTGTTTTGGAACGTGTTGGAGAATTCCATGCCTATGACCGACCTCAATTTCAATCCGGGGGTCGGGCTGGCAAAGCCCCTGTTCATAAAGAACCGTTTCGTAGGCAAGCTGTCATTGCAGCTCGAGCATGAGAGCAACGGTCGCGACGGCGAGGAGTCAAGGTCGTGGAACAAGGTTACCCTTGGGGGCAGCATCATGGTCGACCCTAATTTCTTGGTTTACGGAAAGTTCTGGATTCCTATAATCGATGGGGTAAATAACCGGGATATACTGAAGTATTGCGGTATCTACCAGGTGGGATGGACTATCCAGTCGCCAAACAGGAAGGTATCGGCATCGGTGAACCTCATAAGGCGTGCGGGTACATGGAACCCGTTCAGCCATTACAATATTATCCTCGAAGGTGCCTACAGGTTCTCCACCCAGTCAAACCAGTATCTTTTTGCGCAATATTACAACGGTTATGGGGAAGGGTTGCTGGCCTATAAACAGCACGTGTCGCAGTTCAGAATCGGCATCGTAATCAAACCTTCATTATTCTCTGAATATTGACATCAATCTTATGTCGATTATGCCTTCGGGAAGGTACAAAAAAAAAATTACTCGTCATCCCGACGAATAATCTTCTTACCTTAAATCTAATACCATGAAAAACTGATGCAAAGGTATAGGTTTTGTGTTTTACAACATAGTTTTCGGGCAAGAATTTTCGTGCGCTTAACTCGATTTAACATTTTGGCGTAAAAATCGCGGGTTCTGTTGCTATTACGTCAACAGAACCCGCGATGTTTTTTTGAGGTATCAATCCCGTGATGCCATGTTGGCTACAAACTATTATTTGTATGCGGCTGATACGGAACGCCGATATAAGTCCAGGCGCCTAACCGTGACGGGTCTTATACCGTGTGACGAGATAGGCGGTGATGAAATATGCCGCCGACAGCCACCACAACCATCGGTAAGGGGTGGATTCCAACGCCAATGGGGCGCCGTTGTTGTTGATGCGGATAAACCCTTCGATACCCCATGTCGCGGGTATGATGTCGCCCAGCATTTTCCATAGTGGCTGCATGGCATAGCGCGGCCATGTCAGTCCCGACAGGAACAGGAATGCCACCGAGGTGAACACCACCACGATAAACGCGCTTTCGCGTTCCGACACCATGAACTGCAATGTCAGCCCCAGCAGTGCCGATGATATGAGCATAGGGAGCATGAACAGGAAATAATCCTGTATTTCCCCGATATGGGGAAACGCGAATATCAGCGGGATGTAATGCAGTATATAGATGGTCAGTGGCAGATAGAGTGTCACATAACAGAGTGTTTTCCCGATTATGGTGGCCGAAGGGGAGGCTGTTATTGCCAACGGGTCGGTGCCGCCATTGCGTCGGCGTCGGTCGTTCGACGTGCCGCCCAGCATTGTAACGCCCAGTATCAGGCTTTGTTGGAGAATGAGCACCACGATGCCGGGAAGAATGAACGAGGCAAACCCCTGTTGCGGGTCGCCGAGGAAATAGGCTTCGGTCTGTATGCCTGAGCCTTCACCTGCCTGGGCAACTCCCAATGTGTTGAGGGCGCGTTCACGTAGCTGTGTGTCAGTGGCCATCTGCAATTCGGTTATCGATTCCAGGAATGTGCGGTAGCGCAACAGCAGGCTGACATCGCTGTAGAATTGAACCACCCCTTGCTCCCCACGGCCGATTTTCTGCGAGAAATCTTTCGGAATCTCGATTACGGCAAAGCATTTTTTCTCCTCCCACCATCTGCGGGCCTGTGCCAGGTCGGAGGCGTAACCGCAGATTTTTATCGCCTGTGTCGCGTCGGCATGCCGCACAAACTCACGGCTTTCGGCGGTTCGGCTGTTATCGACGACCGCCACAGGCATTTCGCGTGTGACTTCGGGGTTGTAGATGGCGGCATACACGATAGGGTAGGCCAATGGCAGGGCAAAAAAGAACAGCATCACCCCGGCGTCCCTGAACACCATGCCGAATTCACGGCGGAATACCTTCGCCGTTTCCAAAAACCATTCCTTTATGTCGTTGAGGACACCCTTCATTGTTGCTTGTTTAATTTGTTTGGGATTGATTGTTCGATTGATGCCGACTGTGGCCTGTGGTCAAGGCACATAGACAGGTTTGCGGACAGCCCTGCGCAGTAACGGCGCCGCAAGTGCGGCCAGAATCGGGAACACGAGCAACGCCACATAATAGAGGCGTGAGAAGTAAAGCGGGATGCCGTTGAGTGCCTGGTCGATATAGATCAGGAAATACCAGCGTACCGGCAGTATGTAGGAGAATATGGCAATTCCCCCGTACATGGCCTGCTCGGGGAATGAAAATGCTGCGATGGAGAAGGCCAGGATGCCGGTCAGCGAGCAGATGGAGAGAGCCAGGCGCAGGTTGGGCAGCACCGAGCATACGAACACCGCGAAGCTCTGACAGGCGATCACGAACAGGAACATCCCCAGCAGCAGGTCGGCCATGCTGCCGTTCATCGGGAAATGAAGCCATCCGAACATCAAGGCGTTTATGCCGAATCCTATTACGGTGAATATCAGTGTCTGCGGTGCGAGCTTTCCGATAATCGCAGTCCATATGTCGCCATTGGCTGTTCGGAGCCATTCCGCTGATTTGCCGGTTTTAAGCTCATGGGCAACGGCATAGACCGTCATAAGGAATATCATCAGTTCCAGCAGTCCGGGCAGGAACGAGGTCGACAGGTAGTAGGAATAATTGAGCCAGGGGTTGTTTAACGGGTGGTTCTGCACCGTCATCGGTTGCAGGATTGTTTCCGCTATCTGCGAAGGGGCGCCTTTTGCAACCAGGTCGGTCTGGACCAGGCGTCCGGATGTGGTAACCGCCATGGTTTTGAACCCCTTGAATACCAGCGTGCCGGGAACATAGAATGTCAGGTTGGAGTAGAACGTCAGCGTTGGGGCGCGTCCGGCCACGGCTTCGCGTTCGAAATCCTCTGGAATGACGAAGAACCCGAATACCTCCCCGCGTTGAACGGCTGCTATGGCCTCGTTATAGGAATTTTCACGTTGGGTGATATTTATAAGCTCCATTGCGTCGAGCGACCGTGTAAGCTGTCGCGATATTTGCGAATGGTCGAGGTCGACCACCGCCGCAGGCACTTTCTTGGGAAGCCCCTCGCCGAGTAGCGACACGAAGAAAACCGCCATGAGCAATGGCACGAGGGTCATCCCGACAAGGTATATCGGCCTGGAGGTGAGCAGTCGCACCTCGCGCTTGATAACGTTCCAAAGACCCTGGGAAATTCTCATTTAATTTATTCTGATGTTTAACGGTTGACGTTAAGGGTTTTACGGTTTGGGTTACAGGTGGGCGACAGAATCGTTGACCTGAAACGGCACTCGGGGGATTCTTTAGGCAGATGCCGCAGCATAGTTATTCCTTGTAGATAACCGTCATGCCGGGACGCAGGTCGGTAAGCTGTTCGGTAGGTCGGGCTTTTACCTCGAATGTTTTCGAATCCCAGTCGCCGGTGGTTTTGGTGGCGTGCCATGTAGCATAGCTGCCAAGGTCGCGCACGTAGTAGATTTTTGCTTTGATTTCCTTTTGTCCGAGGGCGGGAATCATGATTGTTATCTCCTTCCCGATGGTCATATCGGCCAGGAATTCTTCGCGCACATTGAATGTTACCCACTTGTCGTCGGTTTTGAGCACGTTCATAATCGGTGCGCCAAGGGCTACCAATTCCCCTTCGTTTGGGAAAATCACGTCTATCTGGCCATCGCATGGGGCTGTGAGGTATTGGTCTTCGAGGATTGCTTCCACCTCCGACACACCTGCCGTTGCTGCACCTACCATTGCCTGTGCGCTGGCCTTATCCTCTTTCTGTGCCCCCTGTTTTGCCATCTCATACTGGCTTTTCGCAGCCGAGGCTGCTGCAACGGCTGCATCATAGGCGGCTTTGGCCTCGTCGCGTTTCTGCTCCGACATCACTCCCTCGTTATAGAGGTTTTCGAGGCGCGTGTAGGTTTTGCCGGTGATTTCGACGGCTGCCTTGGCCTGTTGCCACATTTCGTAGGCGCTTTGTATAATCTGTGAGCGTGTGCCTGCATCGACCTTTTGGTTCATTGCCTGTGCTGCTTGCTGCATGCTGCGGGCTTGTTGCAGCTTTGCTTCCACAAGCGACGAGTGTATATGCACCAACGTGTCACCGGCTTTCACCATATCGCCTTCGTGGACATAGAATGTCATGATACGTCCCGGGAGCTTTCCTGACACCCTGACGGATGTCGCTTCGGCCTGCCCCTCGATGATTTCAGCCGGTTTGTTGATAAAAAGGAAGCCTATGATTGCCATAGCGGCTACGATTACCACTATTATGCCCAAGGCCGAGAGGAGTTTGCGGTTCTCCTTTTTCTCTTCGGTAGTGAGCTGTTCGAGATTTGCCATGATTATGCTGGTTTTTTAGTTTTTGAGTAGGTTGTCTGTGTGGTTATCCGGGTCGGACTGGTGTGATTGTTTGGTTGTAAACTTATTGGTTGCCGAGCGTGCCGAGCACCTTTGCCAGGTAGACATCGCATAACTGCGCGTCGATTATGGCGTCGATATGTTCGGAGTGGGCTTTTAACCAAGCTGTCTGTGCCGCCATCACATCGTCGGGGGTGAGCACTCCTTCACGGAAGCCGAGGGTTGCCGTGCGAAGGTTTTCCTTGGCTTTGTCAAGGTTGGTTTCGGTCATCAGATATGTTTTTACGGCTTCCTGGGCTTTGAAAGCGGCCTGGCTTACCTGGAGGTCGATTTTTTCACGGGTGTCGGCCAGGCGCAGTTTCATGATGGTTTCGTTTGATGCCGCAGCCTTGTATTTGTTGTAATTGCCTCCCCAGTGCCACAGCGGTATTTTGACCATTACACCTACGGAGAAAGCCCCGTCGAATTGCTTTTTAAAGCCGTCGAACATGTTGGGGTTGCTGAATGAGTAGGCGCCTATCAAGGCAACATTGGGGAGCATTTCCGACATAGCCACACGTTTCTCCTGCCTGGCGGCCATTGCGGCCAGTTCCAGGGCACGGAAGTCGGGACGGTTTGCATATACCTGTTCCATATCATACCGGGTTGCTATTTCGGCGTGTGGATTGATTGTGCTGCATCCCTCGTCGGCAACGTTTATGGGCGTGTGCACCGGCAGCCCGCATATCTGGGCCAGGGCCATGCGGCTTAACGACAGCCCGTTTTCCACTTTGAGGAGGTCGATACTGGCTTCATTGAGTTTGACGTCGACGCTCAGAAGGTCGCTCTGTGTGGCCACCCCCTGGTCGAGCATCAGTTTTACATTCCTGTCGAGCGTGTCGAGAAGGTTTACATAGCTTTTGGCAAGCTCGTGTTTGGCCTTTAGCGACACCACTGTCCAGTAGGCTGCATCAACGGCATAGATAACGTTCTGGGCCTCGTTGCGTTGCAGGGCTGACGAGGCTTCCCTGTTGATGTCGGCCAGTTTGTTGAGGGCTATTATCTTCCCGCCCATGAATATGGGCTGTGTGAGGGTGACGGCTCCGAAGAACACGTTATGGATGTCGTATTCCATCGCTTCTTTCGGAATCAATGCCACTTCCGACGGAATAGGCTGCCCGTTCGGGCCGGGCACTGGTTCGCCTGTCACCGGGTTTTTAACCACGTTGAATTCATAGCTCTTTGTGACCGGGTTGAAGCTTTTTGTGGGCAGGAGCTGGTCGCTGTCGAAAATCGAAAGCTCCTTTTGGTTATACGTGTAGCCTCCGGCGAAGTCAACCGCCGGGAGATAGGCTGCAAAAGCCTCTTTTTTCACATATTCGGCTTGACGCACTTTTTCGGCCTTGATCATCATTTCCTTATTGTTGTCAAGTGCCATGCGTCGGCATGAGTCGAGCGAATATACCTCGGCCTTCGCGTTGGAGCAGGCGAGGCAAGTTATGGCTACGATACCGGATATGACTGGTGCTGTTCTCATAAATAATGGTTATAATGATTGCAAACGCGTGTTTTGGAAGAGGGAGTGAAGAGGAAGCCATGATGACTTCGATTGCTTGCTTCCATAATATAACCGGGGAATTATTAAAAAAGTTTTATTTTCTGCCGGTTATCAAACGCGATGCAAAATTAGTGAAAATGCGGCTTCAAAATACGTCGGATATTCCAATTGTTGGAGTATATTGGAATAAATGGTATTTTTGCCATTATGTTGTTATGGTGCCTCAAATCCCAAGTATATTCCTTATGACAGTCCAGCCTGCAATCACTGCGGCAACTGCAATGAGGGCTTTGGGGGAAGTGGCACGGGTGTAGACTGCCTGTATCCGTTTGTTGCCCGGCAGCATATAGCCTGCACCTAGCAGGCATAGGTATGCCAAGCCGACCGGTAGGAGCATGTTGACCTCGAAGGCATCACGCAGGTTGCCATGGATTACGGCATTAAAAGCCCGCTGGCTTCCGCATCCCGGACATGACCACCCTGTGGCAAGTTTGAAAAGGCATCGCGGCATTATTCCTGTAATCCTTACTGCTGCGAGATATAACATAATCAGAGCCGTTGCGGCAGATAATGCCGCAACGGCTCTGATTATACGTTGCCTTGAGGCGGGGTTCATTGCAACATTCCCATTATGGCAATCTGGAACGGCCAGCTTACCGCCCCGAGGACTATGGAGGCTATTGTGAACCATTGTGCCAGCTCGGAATAGCGTTTCGCTTTCACGATGTCGCCTTTATAGTAGGCGCTTTTGGTCATGGAGGCGAAGACGATGCCGGGTATACCGACAATGGTGCAGCATAACAGCGTGGCGATAATCGACCATGCTATATATGCCGGAGGGCACGGTTCTGTGATTATCGGACGTGTTGCCGCAGGCTGCTGTAGGCAGGGCTGTTGCCATCCTGAGGGGTATGCCGCCCCGGAACCGGGTTGCGCCGGTTCTGTCTCAGCATCCAATCCTGGTTCCTGCGGCTGTTGCGCAGGGGAGAATGCCGATGCTGCCTCCTGTTGGGCTTGGCGCAGGCGTTCGGCTTCCATCCTGGCTTCCTCTTCGGCAGCCATCCTGCGTTGTTCGGCTTCGGCCAGGAGGCGTTCCCTGGCGTCTGCTTCAGCCATTGCGCGGCGTTGGAGTGCCTCTGCGAGTTCGGCCACGTTGGCTGCACGGGTCCAGTCGGGGATGCCCTCGAACCATACGAGGGTGTCGGCTGTCAGCCCGGTGTCAAGCAGCTGCTGGGCGCTGAAAGGGCCGGCATGCCGGTCGTCTATGATTATCCAGTATTTCATTGCTTCGCCTTGTGTGATTATGACGTGGCCTTTTCTGTGATGGGTTCCGGTGCTGTGACATGGCACCTCGGCCTGGTTGTTTAGAAGTATTGTGTCTCGGTCCCCCAGATTGCGGAGAGCAGGTTGTTGGCCAGCCCGCTTGCCCCGATGCGGAAATACTCGTTGGTGAGCCATTGCTCGCCGAGGATTTCTTTTACGATGCAGTAGTAACCTACGGCATCTTCAGGGGTGCGAACGCCTCCTGCGGGTTTGAACCCGACCATCCTTCCGGTCTTGTCGAAATAGTCCTTGATGCAGCGGCACATGGTGTAGGCTGCTTCAAGACCTGCTCCGGGATATTCCTTACCTGTGGAGGTTTTGATGAAGTCGGCTCCGCTGTACATTGCCAGCACCGAGGCTGCCTTGATGTTTTCAGCGGTTTTCAACGCGCCGGTTTCAAGGATTACTTTCAGGCGGGCTTCACGGCAGGAATGTTTCAGCTCGGAAATCTCATCGCACACTTCCTCGTAATCCCCGTCGAGGAAATTGCCGAGGTTCAGCACGATGTCGATTTCATCGGCACCACCTTCCACAGCCAAGGCTGTTTCCGCCACTTTGACTTCGATAAAGCTTTGCGACGAGGGGAAGCATCCGGCCACGCAGGCAATGTCGACAGAGCTTACCTCGAGCACGGAGCGTACCACTTGCGCGAAGTTGGGATAAACGCATATGGCGGCTACGTTGGGCATTTCAGGATGCTCGGCGTCGAACTGGTTGACGCGTTCGGTGAAATCGGCCACGCTGCGGGGTGAGTCGGTCGACCGCAGTGTGGTTAGGTCTATGCAGTTGAAGAGGAATTTATAAACCTCTTCGTTCATGTTTTCCTTCAGGTGGTCGGCAAGGATTTTGTCGACAGCGGCTTTTACCCCGGCATCGTCGGTGCTGACGCTGCATTCGGCAATTGCCTGCGTGTATTTATCCTGGGTCATGTTGTTTGTTTTTGACATTTGTGCCTGACAGGCTGTTGTTTTTAGACAATCTCCTAAAAGTCGCTATTTATAACTCTAGGTCGCCGTTCACGATTTCATGCCAGGGAAGACCCTGCACCATGAGTTGCTCCATGAACGGATCCGGGTCGAATTCTTCTACGTTGTGCACACCCGGTTTTTTCCATTTCCCGGTCAGGAACATCATCGCGCCGATCATGGCGGGCACACCTGTGGTGTAGCTTACGGCCTGCATGCCGGTTTCGCGATAGGCTTCCTGGTGCGAGCAGTTGTTGTAGATGTAGTAGGTGAGGGGTTCCCCGTCTTTGGCTTTGCCTGAGATGCGGCAGCCGATCGAGGTTTCACCTGTGTAGTTCTCTCCAAGTTCCTGCGGGTCGGGAAGAACGGCTTTGAGGAATTGCAGGGGCACGATTTTCTGCCCGTTGTATTCCACTTCGTCGATGCGCGCCATGCCGATACCCTGGATTACGCGCAGGTGTGTAAGGTATTCCTGGCCGAAGGTCATCCAGAACCGGGCGCGTTTGATGGAGGGGAAATTCTGTACGAGCGATTCCAGCTCCTCGTGATAGAGCAGGTAGCTGTCGCGCGGGCCTATGTTGGGGTAGTTGAGTTCCTTGTGGAATTCAAGCGGTTTGGTGGTCACCCATTCGCCGTTAAGCCAGTAGCGGCCGTTCTGTGTGATTTCGCGGATGTTGATTTCGGGGTTGAAGTTGGTTGCGAAAGCCTTGCCGTGGTTCCCGGCATTGCAGTCCACGATGTCGAGTGTCTCCATTTCCGAGAAATAATGCTTGGCGGCATAGGCTGTGAACACGCCTGATACCCCGGGGTCGAAGCCGCATCCGAGGATTGCCGTCAGGCCGGCCTTCTCGAAGCGTTCGCGGTAGGCCCATTGCCAGGAATACTCGAAATGAGCCACGTCGCGCGGCTCGTAGTTGGCCGTGTCGAGATAGTTGACCCCGCATTCCAGGCAGGCATCCATTATGGTGAGATCCTGGTAGGGGAGTGCCACGTTGATTACCATTTCGGGCTTGTGGCGGCGGAAGAGTTCGCAGAGCTGTTCCACGCTGTCGGCATCCACGCTGTCGGTGGAGATTACAGGCAGGTTGGCCTGCCCGCGTTTTGCGGCGGCTTCTGCTATGGCCTGTGCCAAGGCGTCGCATTTGGCCTGACGGCGCGATGCGATTACGATTTCGGTGAACACTTCAGGGTTCTGGGCGCATTTGTGGGCTACCACGCTGCCCACGCCTCCGGCGCCGATAATGATAACTTTTGCCATTCTTTTAATTTGTTCTTCAATTCTCCGGCACGCAGTTGGCGGCGCCGGCAGCAATGTTAAAACGGAATCGGGATAACCTATGTTTTATCCTAACATGCAAATTTAATAAAAATGTCGGGATAACATCCCCCTGTGGGGATTTTTTCTTAATTTTGATATTGATTATGGGTAAGCATTCAAAGAATAAGTCGCCTGAGCTGCAGCAGAAGATTGCCATATTGCCGGAAACACCGGGTGTCTATATGTATTATGACGCAGAGGGGACGGTGATTTATGTCGGCAAGGCCAAAAACCTCAAAAGGCGTGTGTCGTCATATTTCAACCGCACACACGATGTGTTGCGCACTAACCTGCTTGTCAGGGCTATTGCCGACATGAGCTATATCGTGGTCCCTACCGAGCAGGATGCGCTCAACCTTGAGAACTCCATGATTAAGGAGTACAAGCCGCGCTATAACGTGTTGCTCAAGGATGACAAGTCATACCCGTGGATATGCATAACCAAGGAGCTGTTCCCCAGGGTGTTCATGACGCGGCAGAGGCTTAAGGACGGGTCGAAGTATTTCGGGCCTTACACCGAGGCCGGTGCTGCGCGTGCCGTGTTGGAGCTGGCCAGGGAGCTTTACCCTATCCGTACATGCCGCATCCCCATCACCCCCGACACCCTGGCACGCGGCAAAGGGCGGCTCTGCCTCGAATATCATCTAAAGCGTTGCAAGGGTTGCTGTGTCGGGAAGATTTCACATGAGGATTATGCACGTTACATCGAGAATATACGCCTTATTCTGCGCGGCGACACCGGCGAACTGATGGATTATCTGCGCGGCGAGATGGAGCGGCTCTCGTCGGAGCTTCGTTTCGAGGAGGCGCAGGATTTGAAAGTGAAATACCAGCTTGTGGAGCGTTATCGTGCCAAAAGCGTTATAGTAAGCCAGACGCTCGACAGCGTGGATGTGTTCGGCCTGGACGATGACGATTCCGATGTGTATATCAACTACATGCACGTGCGCCGTGGCGCCGTGGTGCGCAGCGTGACGTTGCAATACAAGCGGCGCATGGAGGAAACCCAGGCTCAGCTTCTCAGCTATGCCATGGACGAGGTGCGCAGCCGTTTCGGCCTGGCTTATGACGAGGTTATAGTGCCGTTGGAGCCTGATGCGGAATTTCCTGGCGCTACATTCACTGTGCCGCAACGTGGCGACAAGGCAAAGCTTCTCGACGTGTCGACACGCAATGCCCGCCAAAGCAAGCTCGATGTGTTAAAGCAGATGGAGCGGCTCGACCCGGAGAAACGCACGGGACGCACCTTGGAGCGGATGAAGGCGGATTTCAGGTTGAATGTGCTGCCACGCCACATCGAGTGTTTCGACAATTCAAACATACAGGGTACCAACCCGGTGGCGAGCTGCGTGGTGTTCCGTGACGCCAAGCCCTCGAAAAAGGATTATCGCCATTTCAACATCAAGACCGTGGAGGGCCCCGACGATTTCGCCTCGATGAAAGAGGTGCTCACACGCCGCTATACGAGGCTGATGGAGGAGGCGCCCGACGACTTGCCGCAACTCATCGTGGTCGACGGTGGCAAAGGGCAGCTCAGTGCCGCCGTAGAGGCGCTTGATGAAATCGGACTGCGTGGCACCATCGCCGTGGTCGGGATTGCAAAACGGCTTGAAGAGATTTTTTTCCCGGGCGACAGCGTGCCTCTCTATATCGATAAGAATTCAGAGTCGCTGAGGGTGGTGCAGCAGCTGCGCGACGAGGCTCACCGTTTTGGCATAACCCATCACCGTAACCGGCGCTCGAAATCGGCAATCGTGAGTGAATTGTCGCAGATAAAGGGTGTGGGGCCCGGCACCGAGCAGGCGTTGTTGTCGCATTTTAAAAGTGTTAAGCGCATCCGTGAGGCTTCGCTCGACGCTTTGGCCGATGTTGTCGGGCCTGCTAAGGCGCGTATTATCCGCGACCATTTCGCGGGTCGGGAGGGTTGACCGCATCGGGCTGGAGGATTGCTGCCGCGTTGCGTTGAAGCCCGGTGAGCTTTGCGCGTTTAACCGCGCTGTGGCGGAATGTTTCGGCAAATTGCCGGGGTGTCATGGCAAGGATGTCGGCACATGTGATGCCGCGTAATTCCGGGCGTAACCCGAATTCCCTTATCCCGGTTTCCGGCGGGTGGGCATTGTGCGGGCACACACGCTGGCATTCGTCACATCCGTAAACCCTGTTGCCCAGCACTTCGGCTGTGGGGCGTAAGCCTCGGAGGGCGGTGTCGGTATGGGTCGGGAGCGCCCCGCGGTATTCGATTGTAAGGTAGGAGAGGCAGCGGCGGGCGTCGAAACCGCCGTCGGCGCGTAATGCCCCGGCGGGGCATGCCTTGACGCATTTTCCGCAATTCCCGCAACTCATCAGGCATGGTGCATCAGGGGCTATCTCTGCCGATGTGATGATTTCAGCAAGAAAAAAATAGGAACCCATCCCCGGCACTATGAGCTGGCTGTTGCGTCCGATAAACCCTATGCCGCTTTTTGCGGCCCAATAGCGTTCGTGAACCGGGGCGGAATCTATGCAGATGCGGCATGTAAACCCTTCCTGGTGCAACAGTTCGGCAACAGGGGTGAGCCTTTTGCGCAACACCTCATGGTAATCGTCGCCATGTGCATACATGGCGAACCTTGCGGCTCCGGGAGCCTGTGTTTCATGATGGAAGTAGGAAAACGCACACACCATCACCGTGTTGGCCCCGGCAGTGTTTTCCGAGAGCAGGCGTGGGTCGCGGCGCAGGTCGGCATGATTGGCCATGTAGTGCATCTCGCCGTGGTTGCCGGCTTCCAGCCATTGACCGAACCGTTCGGTCATATCGTCATCGACCGGCCCGGCTTTCGCAAACCCGGTTTTTTGCGCACCGGCACGTGTTGCCGCTTCAATCAGGCGGTTTTTAAGGTCGGTGGCAGGCATGGGCTTACATAGGCAGTTGTTCAAAGCGGTAGCCCCGTGCCATAAGCCACTCGATGGCCTGTGGAAGGGCGGCTTTCATGTTCTTTTCGGCTTTCAGGGAGTCGTGGAACACGATTATGGAGCCGTTGCGGGCATAGCGCCGCACATTGGCCAGCACCTGTTCGGGTTTCAGCTTCTTGCTGTAGTCGCGTGTCACAAGGTCATACATCACTATGTTGTAGTGATCTTTGATGGCACGTGCCTGTTTCCACCGCAACAGCCCGTGAGGGGGGCGGAAAAGAGCGCTCCCTATGAGGTCGTTGGCCTCGGTTATGTCGTGCATGTAGCGGTAGGTTGTAACCTTCATCCCCTGCAGGTGGTGCATTGTGTGGTTGCCGTAGCTGTGTCCGCGGCGGCGCACCTCTTCGAACAGTTCCGGGTTGCGTGCCACATTGTCGCCGACCATGAAGAATGTGGCCTTGATGCCGTAGCTGTCGAGAAGGTCGAGCACCCAAGGGGTTACCTCGGGTACAGGCCCGTCGTCGAAAGTAAGGAACACCACCTTTTCCTTATGCTTCTTTATCCGCCATATGGCTTCAGGAAATAGGAGACGGTAGAAGAGAGGGGGCTGTTCTATCCACATGCTGTGCCGGTTCTATTTGTTGGCGATGAAATATTCCAGGTCGGCGATATTGATGTTGCGTTCATGCATTTTTTTCGAGAGCGCATCGGTATCGCCACCTTCGTCGGCAAATGTCTGCAACATGATGTAGACATAGGTCGGCACATATCGGTCGGCCGGGGAGAGCGCCTGGAAACCGCTTGCGGGGAGCGAACGGCGCAGCTCCATGAAATAGGGTATGTAGGCCCCGTAGCGTAGCAGTTCGTCCTCAAGGATTTTCATCCCTTTTTCATGCAGCTTTTTATCACCTGTCTCAGCGGCAAGGCGCAGGTAGACGTCGGCAATCTGATAGCCTATCTGTATGCTGTAGGGTGAGTGCTTTGCCGGGAGCTTTTCTTCGATAAGGTCGAGCACACGGGCGGCTTTGCCGTAGCGGTCGGCGGCATAAACCATATCGGCTTCGTGGGTCACGCCGGTTATGCTGTCGGTAACAGGGTGCGCGGCATTATATCCTTCTACCAAAAGGGCGTAGGCCAGGTCGACCATGGCGCTGCGGTGGGTAGTAACCATGCGGCGCACGGTTTCGTCAAGATATATATTGCCGTTTTCTCCCAGCTGGTCGAGACCGCCCCAGCGGAATTTCTCCGTCACGTTGCGATACATCTTGTCGGTATCGGTCCAGGTGGCGTTTTCCCCGTCGGGGTTGCGCAGCGGGGTTACCTGGTAGGCCAGGCCGGTGTTGCGCATATAGGGTGAAAGCGACAGGTAATATTCGTCGGGCACGGTCATTGCGAAGTAGGCCGGGCGGTTCCATCCGTTTTTGGCGCTTGTGGCAATCATGTCAAGGCTCAGTGCCTGGCTTAGGGTGGCGCCGCTTGCCGGATTCTTGGGGTCTTTATACAGGCTTACTTCGATTGCTTCCTCGGCTGCAGGGGCTTCGGATTGCGCTATTACCCCGGCTTTGGCTGCCGCGTCGGGATTGGCAGGGATGAACATGTAGGGGTAGCGCCATATGCGTGCCCCCTTCCATGTGGCTTCCGGGTTATGATAGAGGTCTTCGAGGGCGGTCAGGGCGTTGACGCGCTCGGTTTTCATGTTCTCCGGGTCGAAGTAGTTATATTGCATGCGGTCGAATGCATAGTCGGCCGGGCGTGCGCTCACATCGATGGCGGCGCCCCCGTCGGTTGCCACACGCATCTGGTTGGCATACCAGTCGGTGGTAAGGTAGGAGAGGTTGACAACGCGCACGTCGGTGCGGAAGCCTTCCACCTCCTGGGCGTACCACAGGGGGAATGTGTCATTGTCGCCATTTGTGAAAATTATGGCGTTGTCATCGAGGCTCGCGAGGTAATTCATGCCGAAATCGCGGGTGGTGTAGCGCCCGGAGCGGTCGTGGTCGTCCCATGTCTGGCTGACTACCTGTAGCGGCACCAGGAGGCCGACGGCAAGTGCGGCGCAGGCAACTGCCATTGCCTTGCGCGGCTCTTTCTCCCCTTTGGGGTTGTTCATGATGCTGTTGACGAGCGCCCACAGCCCGGCAACGCCCATGCCGACCCATATGGCGAAGGCATAGAACGAGCCTGCGAAAGCATAGTCGCGTTCGCGTGGCTGCAACGGGGGTTGGTTGAGGTAGAGCACAATGGCAAGCCCGGTCATGAAGAAAAAGAAGAATATCACCCAGAACTGCTCGATGCCGCGTTTTGAGTGGAATGCCTGCCAGCTCAGGCCGATGATACCCATCAGCAACGGGAGCATGAAGAACACGTTGTGCCCTTTGTTCCCTTTGCCGAAATCATCGGGGAGAAGGCTTTGGTCGCCGAGGCGGAAATTGTCGATAAACGGTATGCCCGAAATCCAGTTTCCACGGTTGGCTTCGCCGTTACCGGCCATGTCGTTTTGACGTCCTGCGAAATTCCACAGGAAATAGCGCCAGTACATGTAGTTGACCTGGTAGTTGAAGAAGTAGCGCATGTTTTGCGCGAACGACGGTGCTGGAAGCTGTGCCGTCTGCAATGTGTTGCCGTCGGCATCGACAAGCACCGGCGCTTCCTTAAGCGGCAGGTCGCTTTCTCGCAGGTTGGTCCATTCCAGATAGCCGGTCGGATGGTTTGGTGCCGAGCTGTACATGCGTGGGAACAGCATGTTGGGGGTCATCACATAACGGGTGTCGCGTTCGAAGCTGTCGTAACGGTCGGCATCGCCAGGGGCATCTTTCACACGCTTTTCGTAGACGGTGGTTGCCGGCTTTTTCATGAAGTTGTAATTGCCGGTGTTGTCGACCTGGTAGAGCACGGTCGATTTGAACGACGGCCCGTAGAACAGGGGTCTGTCGCCGTATTGCTCGCGGTTGAGGTAGGAGCTGAGTGAGAACACGTTGTCGGGGGCGTTCTGGTTCATCGGCGGGTTGGCATGCGAGCGGATAAGCAGCAGCGCATAGCTCGAATAACCTACGAAGATTACCAGCACGCTGAGTGCGCAGAGTGTGAGGATGCGCACAGGGAGTTTTTTCGCCGCGAAAAGATACACTGCAAGTGCGGCGATGATTACGGCGGGTATCCACATCGAGCTGCCTATGAAGGGTATGCCCGAAAGAATCATCGCCAGCAGGAACGACACGCGTATTGTGGTGGTGTTATCCTGCTTATACAGGGCTTTTATGCACCATAGCATCACGGCCACGAAAAGCATGGCGTAGATGAGTACGCCCATATTATAGCTCAGGCCGCAGGTATTCACGAAAAACAGCTCGAAATACTGTGCTATCTCGATGAAGCCCGGAACCAGCCCGTAGAGAATCAGCGCCACGATAACTGCCGATACCCCGAGTGCTGCCAGCGACCCCGAGGCTGTGGTGTTTTTAAACTTGCGGTAGTAGATGACCAGCACGATGGCGGGGATGCATAGCAGGTTGAGCAGGTGCACGGCAATCGACACACCGATGATATAGGCTATCAGCACCAGGTAACGGTCGGAATGGGGCTCGTCGGCGCGGTTTTCCCATTTCAGAATCAGCCAGAACACCAGCGCCGTGCAGAACGACGAGAATGCATAGACCTCACCCTCGACGGCCGAAAACCAAAATGTGTCGCTCCAGGCATACATAAGCGCCCCGCAAAGGCCGGAACCGAAGATAACCAGCATCTGAGTAAGGCTTACCTCGCCGGCATCGTCTTTTACGATAAGGCGCTTCACAAGGTGGGTTATAGTCCAGAAAAGCAACAATATGGTGCCTGCCGACAGCAGTGCCGACATGGAGTTGACCATCAGTGCCGCCTTCGACATGTCGCCCCAGGCGAAATTAACGAAGAAACGCGCAGCGAGCATGAAAATCGGGTTGCCCGGCGGGTGGCCGACCTCGAGTTTGGTTCCTTGCGCTATAAACTCGGGGCAGTCCCAGAAGCTCGCCGTAGGCTCTACAGTAAGAAGATAGGTTGCGGCAGCCACCAGGAAGCATACCCATCCCAACACATCGTTAATCAGCCTGTATTTTTTCATTGCATGCATTGTTTCAGTGTAATGCTTATCGGAATCAATAATTTTATCTCCCTCCAGCCTACAAAATTACGCTAACCTCCCCGTTCCCCAAAATTTTTATGTTTTTTTAGGTTGTCAATCCGATTTGTAATAACTTACGCATGTTTCACATGTGTTTTCCGAATGCCCCTTCGTCTTATTATGTGTGGGTGTTAAGTACATGACAAAAATTTGAAAACATCGAATTTTGGGGTATAAGTCGGA